>Ga0209345_10001419_pt1 | contig 28656 bp, 34 predicted proteins | sample Cruoilmetagenom7_FD_187294 | JGI IMG/M metagenome (GOLD analysis project Ga0209345, IMG submission 187294) | Oil polluted marine microbial communities from Coal Oil Point, Santa Barbara, California, USA - Sample 7 (SPAdes) (version 2) | ecosystem: Environmental > Aquatic > Marine > Oil seeps ...
ACACTTATAATTGTGAACAAAGTCATCATACAGATTGTCATCACTTGTTGGTGTTATCCCCGCTAGTTCTTGTTCTCCGGGTGGTCTGGGAGTGGGATAAGTAGGTGTAACCCTTTGTTCCTGTATGCTTGTGTTAATAATTATAAGTGTCGCCGCCATGTTGGTTAAAATTGATTCCATAGACGTAGTATCAAAATCAGGCATCCCGGTCATACCGGCTGTAAGCAAACTAACCATTGGTGTTGATACTGTAGTACCAGCCCCAACAGTCATAAACGCAGAGCCTATTATCTCTTTGGCGGTCGGAGTAGTTATTTCTGTAATGGGGGTTTGAATCTCCGTTGAAGATATTGTCATCTTGCTACCAGGTTCCCCAACATTACTTGGGTGTTGCCCAGGACCATATTCCCATAATTGCCAAGGAAGATCATCCCATTTCCCCGGAGTGGTTGGTTGATCTTTTAGAATAACTGGAACATAATCCATTGACTGAAGTGCTGTCACAACAGCATCTTGCCGTGCTTCTAGAGCCTTTGCGCCAGTGCTTTCTGCAAAACCAAGCATTTGATCCACAACATTCAGTCCCGTAGAGACTCCTACAATGCCGGGTTTTTCTAATGGGATAGGAATTTCAAGTCCTTCCATATTCATAACGCTCATGTGACTGACAGTCATTTGATCTACAGCACCAGGTAGAGACATCCAATCCGTCTGCTGACTTGGCAGAGTAGAAGGAGGACCACCCAGAAAATCAGGAGAAAGACCACCTGCACCACCGGTTGACTTATCCCTGCTGTAAAACAACGACTGAATGGGCACCCACATAGTAGCGCCCTCTGGCACATTCCACATACCAGAAAGAACATCGGTTTGATCCTCTGTTGCCTCAGTCAGTTGTCGCAAGGCAAGCATTAGGGCTTCGTTGCTGGACCACAATCGCAAGAAGGTATCATTCTCCCCAACAAGTAACTGTGGCCTAGATTCTTGGGGCATACCAAGCCTGCTAAGATAGTCAGTGTAATAAGCAACCCACTGTCTAAGCATCCCGCCTTGTTCACCAAGGTCAGCATCAACGGTACGCATTCCCACGTTTAGATCTTGCTGTTTAAGTTGCTGTGTGTTCTCAGAAATAGCACGTTGCAAGGCTGGTAAGAAGCCAGTCATCTCCCTAAGCGTCTTAGTATTCTCATCGTAGATCAAGAACGACTTTTGATTCTCATTTATGAAAAGCTGGAACTGTGGGCCAAGTGCTTCAAAGGCCCTTGTCCACTGGTCCATAGATGTTTGAATCTGTCCCATCGAAACGCCTTCGGGAATATTGTACATTGATGGAAATGAAGGAAGTTCTCTTTGTCCACCAGCAATGTCAACTGCGCCCCTGCCGCCCACAGCCTGTGCGCCAAAGGTATTGGTTGGACCTCCACCTATTCCTGCCGTGGTTCCACCACCACCCGCTGTGTCTCCAAAAAGTTTATTTACCTGTTCAAAAACCCACATATCTGCTTGAGCAAATGGGTTTCCTTTGGCAGCATTGACTCCGATGCGCACCCACAGATCTTCTATTTGTTCTAATATACCCACCCACGCATTTAAACCATTTGTAATTGCGTCTATGGTGGCAAGTATAATATCAGATTCACCTATAGTGGCAAGCATACCTTGCCATGCAGCCCCCATTGCATCAGTTTTGGCTTGCATACTGCCCATTTTCGTATCAAGCATTCCTGAAAAGTCTGCACCCTCGATTAATGCTGTATTCATGGAGGCACTAAGTTCATCCCATCCCATGACAACAGATTGTAAAAGCTGCCTTTGCCTTCTCCCCGTAGCACCCATCACGTCTGCCAATCTCTCAAAACTTAGTGAACCATCTTTTATCTTTTCATTTAGTTCGTCGAGAATATCAATCATATCGCGCCGACGCAGTGTCAGATCGGGCATTACTACCTCTGTGGTAATCCCCAAGTCTCCTTGTGCTCCAGGATCATAGAGCTTGGACAGACTTCTAGAAAGATAATCTAGTTCTCTGCCTTCCGCTGCCGTGGCTGCTTGCATCACTCCAAAAAGAACGTAGATCTCTTCCATGCCCAGACCAAACTCTTTAGCCAGGGGACCGGCATCTCTAAGCATGGTAACATACTGCCCCATTGGTATTGTTGCTTGTCTGGCTCCAGCCCCTACTGCATTCAGAATTCTTCCTGAGTCTTCTGCTACAACATCAAATTGTTTTTGTTGAGCAATAAGCCACTGTAATTGATTTTGTAGATCCCCCCCGGCTACGCGATTTAACTTGGCAGCAGCACCAAGGGTTTCTATATTGGGTGCATAAGCAGCAACTTCAGCTAGGTCTGTAGGCTTCATTGCCGTTTCTTGTGCTACACCAAGGATACCTTGCTTGTATGTCTCTATCCCGCCAGCAGAAGCCTGAGTACGAATTTCAAAATCTGCAAGCGCAGTGTTGAGTGCGACCTGTACATTCCACCATTCTTTTACAGAATCAGTAACCGCACCAATAGCACCCCAGAGAAGAATACCCTGACCAATCCATACCATATGTCTGGCAAACCTGGAGCCAAGAACATTGCCTTCGTCCAGGGTTTTATTAAAGTTCTCCACCTGTGTTCTTGTTTGCTTAACGCCATTGGCGGCTGTCCAGGTAGCTTCACCGTACTGGCTTACAGTTTTCCCTGCTGCATCAAATGTTTCTACTCCCCTAATCATAGTTCCCCGACTGTCATTTAAAGCTCTCGTCCATTCCTTACTTCGCACAACACCGTCTATTGTTGCTTCATTATATGCCTTTAATTGTCGAACCCCAGATGCGACTTCGGGGGTTGAAATTGCCTTGCTGGTCGTAGTTGTAACACCATCAACGGTAGACATGGTAGTAGTTAATCTTTCTAGCTCATGCCCTGCCTGATTATAAAGAACCTTAACCCTTTCTACGGTGCCTGCCTGATCATTAAGGCTTGCAGTCCATTCCTTACTTCTGGCTACTCCATCTTTTATCTGTTCACTATACGCTGTAACCTGTGGGACTCCAGAGAACTGTTCTGTATTTATAACATCTTGTGTTGTAACTCGTGTCCCGCCAACTGTGGCGGTACTTGTTACCATTCTTTGCATTTCTTGTCCAGCTTGGTTGTAGAGAACTTTAATTCTCTGTACGGTATCTGCCTGATCATTAAGGTGCTTCACAAATGTTCGACTTTTAATCGAACCATCCTCCATTTCTTTAGTGAACCCCCTCATCTGAGTTACACCAGGAGTAGTATCAGTGAGGATTTCTTTATGCATACGGCGAACACCCTCAGCCGTAGTCCATGTTCTGGTATTTACAGTTTGAAGGGCATTACCAACCTGGTCGTAGGATGTTTGACTTCTTAAAAGCCCGTCATTCAATCCTTCAATTTCTTTTCGATAATCTCTAGATGCTCTAGTTCCATCTCTATAAGTTTCAGCAAATGACTGAGTGCCTTTCGGCATACGCAATCCAATAGCTTTCCCCATAGTGGCATCCATCTTGTCTGCTGTGGATTGCAATTCTGCTTCATATTGTTTTAGATTGGTAATATACCGACGAAACTCTTTTGTAGCATCGTCTTGTACAACAAATTTATAGAGCCACGTGGTAGTTTGTACGTTATCAGCCATAGCTACCTCTCAAAGCTATCCCACCACTCATCAAGTTTTTCATCGTCAAAGAAAACCCATCGTAGTGGTGTCGCCAGTTCTGGATTGTCTGAATTCTTAATCGTAGCTTTTTCACATACAGACTTGATTTTCTGCACGTAAAATGCAACACGAACCCAGGTCCAAGGCCAATCACGAACTCCTAACCTTGGATCAATGGGCTCGCCCGTAGTTTGAGCCAGAAGGAATATCCTTTGTGCCCCTGGCTCCCATGCTAGTTTTTTAGTGATTCTGAATCCAGCGCATAGTTATCAAGTTGACGATACTCTTCTAGAAGCTGTTGATGGACGTTGTGATCCACACCCGCTGCGTGTTCAGTAGACCGAAAAGTTCTCTTGGTAAACTTTTCATCTTTGAAGCAAGAGCGGAATACACATTGGGCCTCAAACTCATCCATGTATACTTGGGTACAGAATGCTGAAACCTGCAAGTCCCTGGCAGTTTCCCGCAATTCCTCATCACCCTTTTCCTCATGGATATCCATAAGGGTTTTTATCTGTTCTTTAGCCCAATCCTCACGTCGCTGTACAAGTTCTACTTGCTCTGTTATCCATTCTTCTTCAGCTTCTAATGCAGCGTCAAGAGTAACATCATTAGGTGTTGGTGGATCTTTCTTGGGCTGAACCTCCCTGAACGACAAAGAGCGCGACATCTCTGTTTGGTACGCCTTAATTACTGCCAGCAATTCAGCCCTATCCACGTCCTCATATGCCCTGAATAACTCCTTCTGTTCAGGCGAACCCTCAGTCAAATAGGCAGTACGCTTCAAGCGCGCCGCCTTCATTGCCGCCTTAGTCCTCTCACTCTCATCAGACGCACTTAGAGTACGCATCCAAACATCTTTACCTCGAATGGTAACAACCTTGTACCATCTCCAAAAATCATCACATCTCACATCCATCTTTTCCTCCTAGCTTAATGTCAGTCCACCATCATCCGTGTTTGCATCACTCTTGTACCTATACACACGCCTGCCAAAGTCATTCACCCTGGCCGAGTGTGGTGTTTCCTCAGACCGAACATTGTTGAATGTCAGAATCTTTGTGCTTGTGTCAACCTGGACTACAATGCTTCCAGCACTGGATGTAAACTCAGTGTTGCCAGCCATCAAAGCTGATTCTAGCCATTCAACTTCAAGATTGATAACGGGAGAGTCAAAGACGCGCCCCACAACATCGGAGTTATTAAGCTCCCTGACTTCAGTAGGAGACAAGTCAATTGTCGCACGGAAGGACTGTGCCCTAACTGATTCTGTCCCATTTATCAATACGTTAATGTCCTTGGCCCTGAAAGCGATATCGCCAGTGGTAGAAGCAGAGATTGTAGAGCCGCTACTGGAGCCAGTACCAAACATATCGAAGGATTCTTCAAAGAATCCACCGACCCGACAACTATATTCCACACGTGTAAGTACCGCTCCTGTAATACCCTTTACAGGACCGTCCACACTGGAACCGGTATGTGCCTGCCATAGAACGGGGGTAAGCCCTCCCATAGCAGCCTCAATCGTGTTGTCAATACCGTAGGCTCTCATACGCCCACGATAGTCCGTACTTTCTGCGACGGTCCCTACAGCTATAGAAGATCCAAGTTGATTGACCTGCTCACGCGGGTAGACAGGTGATACCTCAAAGTCTTGTACCCGCTTAGAGAATGTCCCATCAATCCCAACTGGGTAATCTCCCATTCTATACGCAACATCCGTATCACCCATTATTTCCTCCTACGTGGGCATAACCCAAAATTGTGAAGAACAACTTGACCAATTAAGCAAAGTCCCCTCCACCTTTAATGGATCTCCCACTGATTCGTAGATAACATTCCAATACTCTCCCTGTGGGTTTTCATAAATCGACGCTGTACCCCAGGCTACTGGTGAAGATGCAGTGTAATTATTTATTGCAAAGCTACTATAAAGCCCTTCTGCGATAGCAGCAGCAACATCCTCACGCTCACCACGGTTAGCACCGAAAACATCACAGGCCACATTCACATGCCAAATTGGATCGCCCCCTGCTTGGAACAACCGATAACTTGGCTGAAACCAGATTGCTATTGCCGGTAAGTATTCCATCTTCAATGGTATACCTGCATCTAGCAAGTATATCCAAGGACGAACCGGCGTTACATCCCCTCGCAGGTCATCTTCATAGTAAACATTATATGCCGTGCCGAAGGTAGAGGCATCTTCAAACAAAGTCTCAAGGGCTGCATAGAAAGACAACTTGGCATTCCTCGGCGTCTTCACGGTGTTACTCCCAGTCCCGCTTTAAGCTGTGCTTCACGCGCTGCTACCTCTACCCTACTTCGTTTGATGTACTCCAAAGCAGGTACACCTGTATTAACAGACGATATACCTGCCGTAGAACCATATTCGGCTATTAACCAGTATGGAGCCCTACCTGGCTGACCTCCAAAGTTGCCACTCATACGTTCCTTTTTAAGCTCTTCCTTCGCTTCTTTTGGTAGAAACCACCATGCCAGATTCTTTGGTACGGGCTTGTCGCTAATCCATTCCGGGTGAGCCTTTTTATGTTTTTGCAAAAAGTCAGCAATAGTACCCTCCGGCGCAGAGGTGGGTTCTGGCAACGCTTCACCCGGACCTACCGGGCCACCAACACCATACCCATTAGGTATTTTTGCTATAGTTCCTACTGCTTTATACAGATACCCTTTCCAGCGATTCGGAGTATAAGCCATCAAGGACGCTTGCGCTGTCTGGGCTAACTCCAAACACATCTCATCCGTTTTTACTTCGATATTGCGTAGTACGTTTTCCGCTGGAAACCCCGGCCTGTTTATTATTAGAGGCATTTCTGACCTCATGGAAAGCAGTATTAACTGATGTCATAACTATAGCGCGCATGGCACTTTTCTGTTTTGGATCAACGCCAAGATCGTTCACTTCCAGAATAGCCCTGATACAGCGGTTCTTTACACTGTCAAGAAAGTCAGTCATTTCGTATCAACTCACATCTAACAACGACCGTGGTTTTACCCTCTACTCTATTCGCATCCACGCTCATTATTCGTAAGCGGCGATTGTCAATTTCAATGTATGCATTCTCACCATCACGTATGTCTTCAAGAAGTTCTTTGTGAACCAAGCGAGTTTCAAATGTAGCATCCCCAAGTTCTTCAGTACCTACTGTACCCCCGAATCTTGATCTGCCTACATCTGTCCATGATACTCTACCATTAAGATAAGCACGTGCCCATACCGTTACCCTGCCAGTACCATCGCAGGTAAGACACGATATGTTCTTGCCAGACGCGCTTTTCTCATCATAGCCGCAATCAGGACAGTCAGAGTAACTTGGAATACCAAGAGCAATTTTGTCATTAGTATTCAAGTCCTCTATCTGCTTCTGAATGCGCCTTCTACCCAAGCCTTGTATCATCCTGCTTGATCCGTATCATCCCACCACTCGTACACATCTTCATAGGCATCGCTCTTAGCACCACTAATAAAGCCTCCATATCCAGTCCCAGATAGTGTTTCTTCCAAGACCTCAAGGGCTTCATCAATGTCTTCAGAAAGATTCTCCCGAAGATCGGCCAAAGCCTGCACCTGATGATGTGTTACGACCGATACTCCACCAGACATACCCTCTCGATAGTCAACATTATGTGCAGCCGCTTGCCTGAGCCTAGAGCCAGCCAACTCATATTCACAACAAAGATGGAATGTGTGTAGTGTAGGATCTGATGTAGAGAATGTAAGCGCACCTATTATTGGATCTGTTACTCCCGTAGTAACATTAGAGATATAGGTACTACCTCCACTATCTACAAGATACCAGGCCTGTGTCCACCTTCGCATCATCTCTCGGAAACCTGCACGACAGATTTCCTTGAGCTTCGTTACGGAATAGAATTGATCTGCTACATAGTAGTCCGCATAGTATTGTTCAGACACACCACTTGCAAACCGCATAACCCCGTTGTTCCAGGATACCATAGTATAATTACCAGAGTCCAATGATGTACCATCTTGTTGATAGACGGCAATTTCAGAAGCCTCATCTAGTGGTCGATGTGGAGTCCTGAACACCCGGTTGCTGCCATCCGTGATACCCTCTAAAGCTTCAAAGTCTACTGACTGTAAAAGCCAAGGATTAGTATCACGAATGGCAGCTACGGCGTTTTCCAAGCAATATGCCATGCTCTACCCCAGTCGGCTGATTGCCTTTAGCTGACGCTTTACAGCAGCCAGCCTCTTGCGCTGCACAGGTGTTGGTTTTTCAACGTACTCAGTTAGCCACCACTGAGCGGCCATGAGCATCTTCTTATGTCTGTTTCGCAGATAGGTAATATCTGCATCCTCTTTCCAATCAGTCTCATCATCTTCGCTTTTGAAGAGATTGATGCGCGCCATCTGAACAGTGTCCATCTTTTCGCTTGTCGGTGTTAGCGCGATCTCTAGCGCAGTGCGGTTGTCATAACTATTCCGCGTTTTGAATCTCTCAGGTAGCTGTGGTCTTGCGATTGGCATCTTGTTTGTTTCTTCGACAAGCACGATACCCCTTTTTTCGTCTTCCAAGAACCTCGGAGATTGCCGCCAGATACTAACATCTTCTTCAGATACTACCATAAAAGAGTGCCCTTCAACCTGTAGATCAACCTTACGCTCCGGGTTGATTCTAGGATCGCCACAACCATACGCACTCAATCCGGGATTGTGAATAACCCACATATCATATCCTCCTATCTTATGTAATCTGTAGTCGCCATACCCAGTGCGAGCCCTCGACGTGCGCTCCAACTTCCTGCCGCCAGGTATGCTTATCCACATCACGGTCAATGTCCTGTTCAGACACATTCCGCACACCCTGACTCCAGAAATAACCAACCTTATTTGCAGGTCCAGAGAGGTAGAGGTAGTTGGAAGGAATGGTGTGATTAGCAATCCAGGCCAAACTTCCATAACCAGGGTTGTACAGCTTGGTCAGAATGCTACCACCGACCTCAGTAGGAACAGAACCAGCAATCATGGAGTTAGCCGGGAGTGTCCATCCAGACATATCCATGAGTGTTCCACTATTCACGGCAACCTGGGTTACAGGAAAACCGTTAGTCGTAGAAGTTTTGATGATACTGTCAATCGCAGCTTTGGTCATTACGGTAGCAACCGTAGGAATATGACCGGCCTGTGAAATAGCAGCAGCATTCAGAAGTGGCTGTCGAAGTTCGTCACGCCTTCGCGCCAATTCCTCAGCAACTTCCAAGAGCTTGGTAGAAACAACATCCCAGCCCCAGTCAGCGATATTCCATTCAAACTCCATACCACAACGGATCTGCCTCCATTCCATCGTGGTATACTTGCGCCAGGGTCGCGTATACATGATTCCACCATCGGGTGAACTCATAAAGGCATACGCAGTATACTCATCCTGAGCAATACGGATAAACGAACCGGGTGGATCTGACCGTGGAACGAAGAAGTGCTGTGTCCATTCCAAGTAGTCAGCCACTTTGCGGATTGGCGGCAAGACAACTTCAGAAGTAGCCTTCAACCGCTCATCAGCATTCTTGATCTGCATGGCTTTACGCAGTTGAGACATAAAGTAATCTCTCTGGTCAGCCTGAAGATGCAGCCTACCACTTTCAATCTTGAGATTGTAGTCCATATTATCCTCCCCTACGTGTAGACTGGCAGTTCCATCATGCACCGAGCCGCACTGTAAGAACCAGCACCGCCTGCGTCCGCGATGGTGTGATGCGCTAGGACTTTCCCGATTGACTCTGTGTCAGGCCAGTTTGCAGCCGTATCCAACAAGCCAGCCGCACCAGGATAAAGTTGGGTCCCGACACTCGGAATAGCGCCAGAAGTAAACAAATCGGGACCGACAAGAGTCATATATTTGCCGGTGACGACATTAACTTCCTTGCCGGACAGATACCCACCCAAATCCTCAGATGTAGGCGGCTCTTCCAGCCTCAAGAAGTCATAGAACTGGCCGTAAGGTGCGCTTCCGGTGCTGGTCCCAAGAGAACCACCAGAGGGCCAACCCGCAAGCATTCCTCGATAAACACCAGTGGAACTAGCGTTTAGCTTGTTGGCACCATCCAGTTCGGCATTTCTCGCATCCAAAACATTGAAGTAGCGATTAGCCATTTGAACCTCCTATATTAAATTTCGACATCCCAAGAATCCTCCGTCGCGGGTGGGGGATCTTCATCGGCGGCAACCATCTTGGGTGGAGGATCTGCGGAAGGCTCTTCTTCCTCTTCAGCAGGTTCCTCTACCGGCTCGATAGTAGCCATTGAGATCATAATCCCAAACGTTTCGTCGTCTACCTTGCGGAGAGAAGGCAGGGCTTCCTTGGCAGTATCAACCCCGACCTTGGCAACCAACTCTGCGAATCGCTCTGTAGCTACAACCTCTGCATCAAGGTTGCTCTGCAATTCAGTGTTGGTTGACTCAAATTCGGCCATCGTTGATTCCTGAGCCTCTAGCTTGGCTAGAGTTTCGTCTAGCTCTGCTTGAATCTTCTCTGCCTCGGTTGCAATCTCATACTCGTGATTGCATTCTGGGCAAGTGACTTCCATACTATTACCTCCTAACACTTTTGGTTTTGCCCCCTTACGCTTCTGGGGCTTCTTCGCCTCTGCCTCTACAGCTAAAGAGGCTTTGATTTCTGGTTCTTCTTCGTGACAACTTATTACAGAAAAGCCCTCCCTTCCGGGGAAAATTGTCCCCGTACCAGCCGGGTGGCGCACTGCGCCTCCCGCCACCGATCTAAGGTCGAACAACCAACGAATTGCATCTGGATCGTGATGTTGTAAATGCTCACAATATTCACTTAATGCTTGGGCTGGCTGACCACATATAGAGCATACGGCAAGATCTGCCTCTGCATCAATGCTCAAACGACGTTCTCCACTTCTAATTTCCTCAGTAAATTCTGGGAACATCCCAAAAAATACTAATCCATCTACTAAACACTCTGTTCCATCTTCACTGACATATCCACGTGTAAAGATACCCCGTGCATCTTTGTTGTGTTCATAGGTGAGCGGAAGAAGGCGAATAGTATTTGCAAGTTGACTAATTCCTTCTTTAGTAATACCGTCTCGGTTCTTATTAACTTCCTCTCTTGCCAAACAAGCGCGAGAGAATTTTAGTATGGTGTTTGCTGCTACAGAACCCTGCATAGAGAACAAATTTGAGTTTTCACCAAGTTCTGCTTGAATTTGAATGATATCATCCTGTGTCGCTGCCTCAAGTTCAATCCCTGCGCTGCCAAGAATGGCAGTTTTACAAATCGCCACGGCTTCATCTTTCTTCCGGCCCTTTGCAACCACCTGGGAAACACAACTCTCAATTTTTTCTACCTGCTCAGGTGTTTCATTCCCGCCATAAGGCATAAGATTCTCCTAAAGATTTTCATGCACCACAAATTTATGCACATCAGAATGCCCAGTCCATCCACTCATAACAAGATAAGCCTGACATCGCCAACCATGCGCTGTCAAAAATCCAGCAGTAGCAGTCCACTCCAATACTCCGTCCGTCCCATCCGTTGTAAACGAAGCATCCTTTGTACTAGACGTACCAGTAGGATCATAGAACTTAATCTGCTTCGTTGTAGCTGATGAGATATCAAGAACACTATCACCATCATAAACAGTCAGTTCAAATGTAGTTAAATCCCCGACGTGAATTTCGTTAGCTGCCATTATCTCTCTACATTCGTTTGATATGTTCTATAAACAAACACATTCACTGCATGGGTTTGATGAGTATGAATGTTTACACTGTAAACATCGCCACGGACTATAGAATTCAACCACCCCAAAGACCGTCTAAGAAAATCCTTCCATCCAGCAGACATTACGTCACACTCGTAATTGGATCTGCACTAGAATCTGTAGTAATGGTTTTCGATACAAATGTTGTGCCGCCTGTCTTTTTAATAGTCCAGGTAGATCCGCTCAAAGAAGATTCAAGGATTGCTAAGACTATCGCGGCAAGACTGTGAGCATCAGCGGTATCCTCAACATTCGACATGCCACGCTTTAGAGTTTCATCGGCTATTTCTTGGGCAGCACTTGCAGCTAGTTCACTAGATGTAATAGCATTTGCCGCAATCTTGGCGGCTGTAACAGCGTCGTTTGCCAACACAACCCCATCGGTTCCAGTATCAAGTAATACAGCATCTACATTTGTATCTACAGTTGCCAGGTTTGTTGCAGTCGAAAGATCATCTATCTGACTGGTGGTTACAGTGAATCCTACTGCCCCACCAGAGATCCATTCAGAATCAGCAGCATCTTCCCAAGTAACTGTGAAATAATCACAAGTCATTTCTGTACCAGTTAATGCGACAAGAACCATAGTTCCTGAATTGATGACAGTAGGGAGGCTTGCTAAACTAGCAGGATTACCCCCATCCTTGGAAATAACAAAGTCTCCTGATGCAAGCGTAGGGTCCGTGATATACACATTGGCGTCTGCCTGACTGTAGAGGCCAGGAATTACAAATGAATATGTACTACCTCGCTTGGGTGGAACCTGTGTTGCCATAGACTACTCCCTACAGAGCATCAATTTCAGATTGCTTTAGCTGCTGCGCCTCTGCGTTTGCCAACATCGCAGCTTGATGCGCGGCGTTATCAACATCTTGGGCAGACTGAAGATTCCGCGCATCAGACTCAAGCTCTGCAAGCTCAGTCTCTAACTTGGAGCGTGTCACAAATGCAGGCCATGTTTCAGCGTTAAACCCCGCTGTGACTACTGCATCTACCACAAAATTGATTTGAACTTCGTTAGCCATTATTGCCCCCTATTATGCTGAAACTTGCTTAATCCCCACTAGCCACATGCTGCTAAAGTATGATGTCGGCTTCCTCACTGCGCCGCCTGCACACTTCACAGTCGCAGACTAATTGATTGCCGCCCATCTCGTGGACAAACTTGGCAATTTCGTCATCGTCCAGAACTCAGTTCCAATAATGCACATCCGTTACCTCGATGGCACTCATCATGCACTTTGTATCGCTCGTTGTTCCGATTGTCAGCATTCGACCCTCCTAAAGCGCTGCCATCGCTGCCGCTACCGCTGCAACCTGATCGCTCGTCAATGAATTATCGTACAACGCAAATGCCTGAATGTATGCAGCGCACGGCGATGAAACCGGAAACCCAATACGCCCACCGATATACACCGGGGCTATGAGGACTGTGGGCTCTGAAGCTATAGTTCCACCATGAGCCACCCCGTTCTTGTACGGCTGATTGCCCGCCACGCACAGATTACCAGCGTCAATACCGCCAGCCGGCACTGTCAGACCACCGTTCCCATAATATGCCTGCCCCCCTCCCAATTTTGGATAAATCCAAAAGTATGACGTGCCAGTGCTCGTACCACACAGGCAGTCGTTGTCTGTCCGATTGCTGAACTGAACGATAATGGTCTGGCTCTGGTCGCTCTGCGGCACAAATGTCGTGGTTAGATATTGCGTCAAGCCGTTGAAAATCCATCCGTTCACAGCGTCCCAGGTGGGCGCAACACCCACCCCGGCATTATTCCCGTTCCCTGTCAGGTCAGTGTAGGACGCTGCTAGACTTGCCGCGCCCTTCGGCTGATACGCTGCCCAACACCCCGCAGCCCCGCCAGCCTCCCACCAACTCGCAGCATCCTGCCCTTTACCGCTATGTATCTTCAGCGAATCCATAGCGCCAAGAGTAAGAATGTCATGTGGCCCCTGAATAATCTGAATACCCATCAGCTTTCGACAATGCCCCTTGTGCTAACCAAGACTCTTCAGCCAGAATATAATCCTATTGTAAACCGCACTTTGCCTGGACCACATGGATACATCAACCAACAAATTAAGTGTCAGAAGTACAACAATGCACACCAGCAAGATTTCCATTAGTTCGCCTCAATCCATCCTTCAAAGCCCGCTGTAACGATTGCGCCTGCTAGTAGTGCTCTTGCCCGAAGCTCAATATCCGTCTTTTCTGGAAGCTTCATTGGGATATTCATGGGTAGCACTATACTGTTGTCAAGTAATACAACAGCCCGCTTTTTCGTCCACAGCCCACCGAAAGTGCGCATCCAGAATCCGAATTTACAACCCTTAGAACTACTTTCCGTTGCCATCGCCTGGGTGATATATGCAGTATAACCCGCTGGTACGGTGTAGCTGGCACACATACTGGCATTTTCCCCGATGTTTATTTGCTCCAGAATGGTTGTGTCAGCGTTATTGGACACCGTGATAAGGCCCTCATTATAGCCAGTTACACCCGCTGTTACCACGGTGGCGCATTCTATCCGCAAAAACGACGCATCGGTCAAGACATTGGCTACCCCGTTCATAGTGACAGTCTCGGTCAATACATCGTAGTTGTCATCCAGCCCAGTGATAGTGACCGTCCTGGCACCGTTGCCTGCCGGTGCCCCATCATCAGCGGCGTCCGACGACGTTACCTGCACCCGTTCTCCTGCTGCCAAGTAGGTTCTCAAAGCGGAGGCGCTGCACACGGTTTCCCGTGTAACTGCTACGTTGCCATTGTACCCAAACCGGCGCAACGCAATGTGATCGGCCAAGTTCCCTTCTGCAATAACCTCACCATGAGAAACATTGACTACAAGGGGACGGTTTACAGAATGTCTAATTCCATAGACCGCCCCAGCCTCATCTATGTTTTGGGTAGCTACACCATTAGTTGTACCGGGTATAGTTTGATCAATACCGACTTGCCCAACAATTGCCGCGCCAGCAGCTACCTCATTAACTACCACACCATTTGTAGTACCTGGTGTAGTCTGGTCAAGCCCAACCTGACCAATGATTGTTGAGCCTGCATCTATACTATTTACAACTACACCATTAGTAGTTCCGGGCGTAGCTTGATCTATACTAACTTCCCCAGTGACCGCAGGACTTGAAAGAATCTTTAATCCATCAAAAGCTGTACCATCTGGCATATATCCAGAAAGAAGAATCCGTAGTAACTCTCCTACTGATATATGTAGCTCTGCTTCAGATTCAGTTCGTACCAGAAAATCATTGTATGCCATAAGTTCCCAATAGAAAAAGGGGTGCACGTAAAGCGCACCCCTCTACAGTCCCGCAATTTAGCTACTGTATGCTAGGGTAATAATAATCTTAAATTATATTATAGCACCCAAACAAAACTATGTCAAGTTTTGATCTGACTTGACACGTGGAAACTTAGTAATGAAATTTTTTCCTCTCACAAGGTAGGGGTTAGGGCCAACGCTATATACCACGTTATCCTTAAAGGTAAGCTCCATACGCCCAAAAGAAAAGACGTGTGTATTTAGTTCAGGATATTTGTCTCTTATACACTCAAGGACTTTTATCGCATCGTCCAGCGGTCCCTTATCCAAGGTATAATGCCTCCAGTCTGTCTATGACAGGCTCCCAAGGAAACTGTGCGGCTGTTTTTATTCCTTCTTGTTGCAGCGCCATCATCAACTCATCATCTTCCATAACGCGCTTGCAAGTATCTATCATAATTTGAGCGTCACCAAAGGGAACTACCAGACAATTCTTTTCATGTTCACAAAACTGCATGTTCCCATTAGCATTTGTTGTAACCACAATCGCTCCACAGGCCATTGCTTCTAATAAGGTAAGAGAAAACCCCTCGTGCTCACTTGTAGAAACAAATATGCCAACTCGGTTGTACCATTTAACCAAGTCCTCATCAGGCATTCCGCGTGGCAACGATCTAGAATAAGGGGGGTGTACATTGCCAGTACCAAAAGAATACAGTGTAAACTCTTTGGTGTGGTAAAGTTTGCGGTAAAGCTCAGTATGCATAGACCACCCCTTCAACCTCTGTGGCCTGGAAAGAGAAAGAATGGCATTCATTTGACGCTTTAGATCCAGACAGCGATATATTTCTGTATCTAGCCCAATACCTACCCACTCCGCACTTGGTAGATGCTCATTAACCCACTTGGATTCTGTGAATTGGATAAGATCGTAGTCGTAGGTTTCTAGCACAGCTTCTTTCTGCATGGGTGATAGATAATAAGAAGTCTCGATGTCTTGAACAAAGTAAAATCCCTCTCCCGGCTTACTGGCCTCTGCTACTGGGAGGGCTGTCTTCCACCAAGTCGCAATCTTAACTGCATCTCTACCTTCAAGATGCCTGAAAAGATGATCGTAGTTTTTGAATCTCCACCAGGGAATTGCAGGATTTAGTGGAAACCACGCTGGGCGCGCTTGATCCAAACTGTAAACTTCTACGTGCCATCCACGCGCATGGAGCCGGTTGATTTGTTCGTAGATGTCACGTACCCCGCCAGAGGTTGCTCCGCTCTCAAGTACATACACAATTGGTCGTTTCATTCTGTAAATGTCTCCCAGTATTGCTCATGTGATTCTAGCCAGTCGGACATAACCTTCGGATGGGTGCCAGTGAATGGGGTGAATAGACCTTTTTCTAAAGCGTCTTGGAATAAATACTTGTACGACATTCCTTCACCCATATCAATCATTTCTTGAATTTTTGGATCGGGAAAGCCAAGAGCTGTAAAGCTCATCTGAAAATTCTCTTGTTTTAGCAATTTCTTCATACTGTGACCAATCTTCCCGTAGTGGAAACAAACTGGGTGTTCCATATGGACAACAAAGCTATCAGCGGGATCGGATGGATGCATTCTCCAACCATCACCATCAGAGCGCCACGAGCTATCTGTTCGAGCTAGTCTTATAGCAGCATCATATACGAAAGGGAACCTTGTCTGAGGATTGCCTACTAGGTGTATATACGGGAACATACACGCCATTACTTTATTCCCCCATCTAGTTTTCCCTTCTACAATGTGCCTAATGGCCTCCATCCCATCTTCGTGATACGCTTCGTCGGCCTGGATCTGGAAACTGAACTTTGTGTTACATTCGTCTATACATTGATTAGTTAATCTGGATAGTCGCAGGTACTCATGCCCAACAGGATCTTGCTCACTTTCCCACTCGCCACGAATAATACGCAGTTTAGGATGATACTTTTCTTTGAGGGTAAGGCAGTGCTCAAAGGTATCATCTTCAGAGTAAGCTTCCAAAAGGACAAACTCATCTACCACATCAATAATAGAGGCTACGGCCTCTCTGTAATTGTAGTCGTACTTCTCGCCATTTCTAATGATCAAGTGCCCAGTCAGCCCCTCTTTCATTTCTTCACCCCCACAATCTCCATCAAAAACAAATCCTCTTCCCGATGAAACTCACTGTCATGCTTAATATCAAACAACCCCAACATAGCTACACAGATTCCCGCAAATGAATGGAAGTATTGCGGTCCATCCCAATCAACAGGCTCAGTTCTTAAATCATCACTGCACCATGAAACCAACACTAATGTACCACCTCTTACCAGGACACGATGATATTCCTCTATCGCGCTCGGCACATCTGCCATAGAAATATGATCTATAGTAGATAAATCTAACACACAATCAAATACCCTATCTCCAAATTCCATCCTCCTAATATCACCATGCACAAAATACCTACCTGGATGTCGTGCTTGAGCCCTTGCTACAGTAGCAGGGTCTATCTCAATATAAGTCGTGCGCTTGGGATCTAGAACAGAGTCTAGTTCCTTAAAGTCTCCCTCAGCCTCGTTAAAACAATCGGTCTTGAGAATAAATCCATCTGCCGGGACGCGCTCTATAACTAAATCTCTGTAGTGGGCATATATCTCTTTCAACTCCATGTTCCCCTCAACTCTCTTACTTGGTCATAAAGCATAAAATCCAGCAGGTTAATCCCTGCCATGTGCTCAAGAAAATCCATATCGCATTCCAAAGCACACCTTCTATCTGTTTCATGCTCAGTAGGATGATAATGCACAGGTTCTACATTTGTCCAACCCATCAAGTCACAGCAGGTCTTAAAGTCCTCATTGTAATGCTCCAACACACCAACAAAGTCAAACTGGCGCAATGAGTTTCCAAGGTAAAAGCTCTGGCAGTTGCGGAATATAGGCTCCGTAGCTAAAGCCCACGGACTAACCCAGTGGTGAGCATCATTTAACCGTTCCTTGCGGAAATGAAACACCCTACTTAAAACTTGGTCTATGGGATGTCGCACCCAGGCTATTCGCTTTGCCCCTGGATAAAACCCATCTATTACGAATGCTGGCATATGCCCATGCAACACTTTGTATTCTGGTGCTTCTTCCAGTGCTTTGTGTGTTATCTGTAAGAAGTGAGCATACTCACGATAGAAAATACTGTCTGGGGTATGCAAAATTGAATCATGCCAAGGCAGCAAGTCCCATATCTGCTTGACATTCTCTTGGCCGTAGACTTCGTTTAGAGTGTGTAAAAAACTAAGACCACCAGTTTTCGGATTATGTATGAATATCAGTTCAGGCATCTTTTAATTTCCATATCCTGATTATACGCTCTGTATAAACCCCCACATTTTTTATTGTGTCTAAACTCCAAGCATACTCTTCCACATACCCACCCCCCTCTAGAAAAACCATTAAAGACGAAGCTGTTATTCCAGACCAATGTTCTAGTATTACAATTTCAGGCTTGTGCTCTGCAACAATATCCTCGATGCTCTGTTCCAATGTTTGACTCTCATGCTTATTCAATCTAGCAGCATAGCCAAGGCATAGCAAAATGCTTGGGGATAATGAGTGACGCGACAGGCTGTCCACAACCTCACTGTCTGGAATACACTCAAACATGGTTGCATATTGCCGCTTGTTTCTTGCTTTATCAATGAAATCTTCACAAGTGTCATTTCCATAATAGCGTCCCCACTCAGGGGGATGATGAGGCAACCAGTCTAATAGAGGTGCTGTGCCACAGTTCAGATCAACAACAACCCTGTTATAATGCAACCTGGTTGCCAAGTACCCAGCAATCAACTGGAGCCTGCCATCTAATTCCTTCTCTTCAAATTGTTCCCAAGGCATTATGTTCCCTCCACCACAAATCTATCCCTTCCTTGCGGCAATCGGCCATACAATCCCATCCCCAAGACACGATCTCTTTCCCTGACCAAATAGTCATCATCTGACAGAGCATCCATATAAGCTCCAACCCTTGTACTCATACCAGCAAACCTTCTGTATCTGCGCACTTTGTTTCTAAGGGCCTTGTCACTCTTTCTCCAGGTATGCTCAAAGAAAGGTATTTGCCCATAAGAGTATAAGCGCGGTAAAGACCTGATTGATTCCCAGTCCGGTCGCCTCTCTGGAAACTCGAATGTTGCCTCTATATCTTGTGGATCTTCCTCCCCCGGCCACACAAGATATTCGTGGATGGGTTGAACGTATCGACACCCAATATTCTTTACTATCCTTGTAGTACCCCCTATCTCCATATCATTTCTATAATGATGGGCGTCTATAACGGTAGAGAACCACGGTACGTCAATGCATGTTCCCTGGTTTAGATGAGTAATATGCCCTCTTTCTAACTCCCATGCTAGATTAGAACCCCAGGTCATATCAGCATCGGGAAATATGATCCAGTCAGCAGTACAAAGTTCCAGGGCTCGATTTTTCTGTCTGCAAAAGTTGTCGAATGGGTGGTGGATGAGAGTGATGGGCACCTTGTCTTTCCATGTGGAAATTATATCCAGTGTACCGTCTCGTGAGCCACCATCCACAATGACAACGGTGCGGAGATTGGGCAACAGGGATTCACAGGCACGTAACATCCACCCTATTACTTCTTCTTCATCTTGACAAATACAGGCTACATCTACGCTTGTCATACTTGTCCATAAACCATATTATACCGTTCGGCATAATTACAGCCGCACTCATACCCTCTCATTTCAAGCATTTGCATAATAGCCACAAGACTTATTGGGTGCTGTTTAATATCGCTATGCCTACTTAGTTGGCTCTGATAACACTTCATCGCTGCCATCTTTTTTAACACATCCTTTTCCTGAAGTTTAAGGTAAAGGTTGCCCTCAACAGAAGACCATCCAGGCCAGTTATGCTCATACTCTGCAACCAATCGCGGCATAGGCCAATGTGCTCCAGGCCGAAGGGCTGCATGACAAGCCTTATTTACAATTGCATGATCGTGCATATGACAAATTGCTGGATAATAGACCTCATCATATCCCCTATCAAGTATTTTGTCTAATTCACCAACAATATCGAACATAGGTATTTCATCAAGAAATCCACTCTGGTTTCTATAGACAATCGCAGTACTGTTTATAGAAAGAAGTTTGTGGGCTGCGTTCATTTCCTTTATACGCAAAGATGCAGGAACCTGTGCATTTGCCCTGGGACAACCAAGAGCCATAATTACTACATCGATCTCGTTATCATCACCATGCCTTGCCATCATTCCACCACAACCAATAATCTCATCGTCAGCGTGGGGGGATACAATTAGTATTTTTGCCACGGTATATACGCTCCATCCCTTGCTATATAACGAAATCGAATGCCATTCCTTCTAAGTTGCTCTTTCAACGCCTCAGTAAATGCTGTGGCTTCACCCTGGATAGTTCTTTCGTCCAGATTAAACACTGTCGTATCATTTACTTTCACTGAACCATCACTAATGAGCTCCCAACCCCTTCCCACAATTCCTGTAGCAGAGATTGTTTGACTGAATATATCTTGCCATTTGGCAAAACGCTCTCTAGAATTTAGTTTACGTGGGTAAACATTTTCCTTCAGAATCTTTATCGGTGTTCCACCAGCAAGGCACCCAGAAGGCAGATCTTTATTAACCAAGCTCATAGCTGCCACAACTACATTGCTACCAATACGAACTCCCGGATTCACCCAGGCATGAGGTAGCCAAACTCTATCACCAATAACCACAGACTCCCATTGAGTAGGAAATCCATCCCAAGCAGAGAGATAAGAACCATGAGAGAATACCCTTGTTGCCATTCCACAACCAAACTCATGTCCAATGTTTGTCTCTCTGGCAAGGTTGATATGCGACCAGCGCCCCATATGCAACCAATCTCCTATAACCAAGGTTGCCTGCTTGTCAAAACAGCTTCCCCCGCCGATCCAAGCATCGGCATCTATGAATGATTCTGTGCCTATCGTTATATCATTTCCCTCTATTCTGGCATTAGGGCCGACAATACTCCTGTGTCCAAGATGACCATGTTTCACATTTATTATGGCCGTTTCGTGAATCTTACAACCTCTTCCTATCACAAACATTATTTCCCCCAGTGCTTCAAGGCATCAGGTAGTGTAACAATTTGCTCTCTAATTTTATCTGGAACTTCTAGCACATCAGATCCGTTATGCTTAAAATTGATATACCTGTCTGGGTGTGGGGGAGGAATACCCCGGTCTGTCATTTCTTTTCTAAACCTTTCTAGCCTTATAGCTCTTTTCCTTAGAACGTAATCTGGGGACAAGGGGGATAGTTCAAACATCCACACATCAGTACAAAATCCCTTTTTAGGAAGATCCTCGCTGCGTACTGCCTCAATGTCAGTCTTACTTTCAGCTAAATACCGATCTGGCTGTTCGTGGGCAGCACCAACATAGCGTATACCACTATTTTTAATCACCCTTGTTGTCCAATTAAAACCACTCGCGGTTTGTTTGTCGTAGTGATATGGATCTGGTTTGCAAACATGAATCTTAAAGTCCCACACATCATGGCTGTCAAACTCATCCCCTTCCAGCTTCCAACGCATATTCCCCGTAAAAGACATATCTGCATCCAGAGATATGATAAAGTCCCCCGTAGCTCTTTCAAGCCCGATATTCCGTTGTTCGTCCCACCGCTCCATTTTATGCTTGATCCAAATCAATGGGAAGTGCTTAAACTTGGATGCTATGTTGTGCGCTACTCGCTCACTATTATCTGTACTGCAATCGTCAATGTAAATAACTTCTTTAAGTAACGGTGTGAGAGAAGCGAAGCATGGCATTGTATAACGTAAAAGGTGCTCTTCGTCTTTTATAATTACCACTACGCTTACTGTTCGCATTTGAACACCGCTGCGAAAACACCATCCGAATCATAGATTGCCTTGCCTTTCAAGCTACCCTCATATACAAATCGCGACTCTAGAAGCTTCATCCACCATATTTTTGTATGGCATTGAATATGTGTTTTGTCATTTCTTGAAACAGGCAGCACATAAGGATCTCCCTCTTTGGAACACACCGGCATTCGGACAACGAGGTGTTCGCACTGTATTAAATCAACAATATGCCACAACTCTGCTGTCCCAACATGCTCTAAAACATCTAGTGCAAATATCCACTTCGCGCCAGCTTCCAACAAGGAGTAGTTTAAATGCTGTAATGTATCTGGGTTAAAGTCGTAAATTCTTCTTCCCTCTTGAATCGCCCACCAAGATACATCTGTGCCGCGTATGGAATTGTAGCCCCGCTTCTTAAACTCACTGACCAGTGCGCCGGTAGCACATCCAAAATCTACAATAGTATCTTCAGACTCAATACCCAATAGTATCAACTCTTCACAAAGAGTATCGTACTTCTTTTGAGTATAGTCTTCGTAGTTAGAAATCTTACTGTCCTTGAAATAGCCTTGTTCAAAGTTCATCTGTTACCCTCATAGGAAATATATCCCCATCTCTATAAGCAATGACATGCTGTGCATATTGCTCATCTGCAAAAAATGCATCTCCTACCAACTCCTTGCCCCCCTTAATCAAATGGTCATATTTGCCATTCTGGACCTCTCTATAGTATGTTGTCCCTGGATAAAGCCAGAGTGCGTTCACTCCCCCCGTATCATCTGGTTTTACCTGCTCACAAAACTGAGAGGTGATCTGCTTATCCTCGGCTGTTTCACCAATACTGTTATGTATTAACAAAACAATAGCGCTCATACCATGTTTCTTGACTAACCCCACAGCAGATTCAGCTTGCTCCACGGTAATACCCTTACGCATATGATCCATGATGCGCTGGCTACCAGACTCAACACCAAGACATACTGCCTGCACATTACACTCTTTCATCCAGTAACATGATTCTTCAGTTATACCATCAACCCGCATAGTCACACTAGAAGGAAGGGCAATGTCCTTGGTCGCTGCCATTATGCTGAAAAGCTGAACGATCCCATCTGAATCTACATTATCATCCCCGAAGGCAAAAGACTCTTCCCCGATAGAATAGAGCAAATGCAACTCTTCACAGAAATTCTCTGGGCTTCTATGTCTATATCCCCTCCAAAACCTTGTGGAATTGCAGAATTTACACGCGCCAAGACAACCACGTGAATAAAATACCCTTGGTCCAATTCCCCGCTTTGTATAACGATAGGCGTCAAAGTCTGTAATATCCCAGGCTGGGAATGCCACGGTATCTAAATCAGCAATATATGTACGTTTTTCTGTGACAATGACATTGGGACCACTTTTATAAGCTATCCCCGCTACATCTTCAACCGAATCCTTGACTGCCAAGTCAACAATGGTACGTTCTCCCTCACCGAATACAACAGCGTCCACATATGGGTAAGAAAGCACCTGCTCATACATCCAATGTCCATGATGCCCACCCATGACCGTGATACAGCCCTTGCTATAAGCGTATTCCAATATCTCTAGCGCAGCGAACCTTACAGGAGAAAGAGTAGAAACTCCTACAAGTTCAGGCTGAAGTCTGTCTATATCATCTTTTACTCCTTGCTGTCCTATCAAATTTCCATCTGAAATAGCACATTCAATACCCACTTCTCGCAAGGCTGAGTAAAGATAAAGGAGATTGGTAGGAATATCAAAGTACGGCCCCTGCATCATGCCGTGTGGATTTACAAGCAAGATCATAGAAACGCCTCGTGTGTAATTGGTGTATTCGCTAACTCCAACAAATAATTATGATCTACCCAGAAGCATTTGGAGAAGTCACAATTAAATGGTGCCTGTGGCTCACTCCAAATTTTTTCTACCTCATTCCATGCTCCCATCCTATACTCTTTTGGAAAATATCTCTTTTCAAGACACACGCCAGAACACCAGTAAAAATACCCATCGCTGTTCAGGTATGGCTTCAAGTAACCCATTCTACAGGGAGCAATGGGTTTCAATGAGCCAGATGTCTTTGTCTGTACATAAAACATGGGATAATCAAGATCGAAATCATGGGGCACCCCTAGATCCAAACAGTCTGGTACAATCCTAACATACTCAGCGCTGTATTCATCTGCATAACCACCAACAAAATCCAGTATTTCTTGTGTAGTTCTTTGATTAAGAACATAAGAAAATCCCAGCGTCACATTGTCAGGAAAACCACTCAAGTCAATTCTGGGAAGGTAGTCCAAGCTATTAAGAGAAATTCGAGCCCACGTTAGCTTTTCAAGGTTCTCATTTCTAATCTTGTCCATCAAGGCTACGCCGTTTGTTATCAATCCGACATCAAACCCACGATGATAGCAGCTATCTATTAATTCATTGATAAGGGGATAAAGTGTTGGATCTCCCCCGCCCGTTATCTCTACGCCCCGCAACATTGAAAAGACAGGACTGGCTAAAACGTGCTGTATCTTTTCAAAACTAAGCACATTTTTCCCTCTGAACTTCACAGAACAAAAATCACAATTCAGATTGCAAATATCTGTAGGTACAAGCTGCAAGGTAAATGGATAAAGAGGGTGTACTATACGATCTCGATGATGTAACAACTTTGCTGTAGAGCTTGAAAACTGCAATTCTTCATTAGACGGTTTCACGATAGATGCCCTGTCGCAAATTGTTCCCATTCCACACCATGCCATCGCTCAAAAAATAATTTCATTCCATCCCCCTCAGCTTTTAACCATTCCTTATGCCTACGCTTTTGATTAGGCGTCCTGCCCCTTGTCTTGCCCTCTAGATGAAAAGCCTCAATAAGCCCACAGTAATAAGTGGCGAGCCCTGTTTCAAGGCACCTCATCTGAAAGTCGATGTCCTCTACTGCCATGCCATACCGTTCATCTAGTAACCCAATGGTATTTAATGTATTTCTGCTTATGGCAAGCAATGCCCCAGTACATAAACTTCTCCTAATGCGGCACACAGATGCTTCCCACCTTGGAGCGAATCGCCCAACATGATCCCAGTAACCATTCGGTTTCCCAGGAATATAATGAACCCCTCCATGCTGAACAGTAAAATCTTCATACAAAAGTTTGCATCCTACTGTTGCTGCCCCACTAAACAAGACAAAATTCGCCAAGTCGTCCAGGGTTTTGTTTACTTGCAGGGTGTCATTATTGGTCAAAATAACGACCGTCCCGTTCGACAATTTAACACCCTCGTTACAGGCAGAGGCAAAACCCTTGTTATCGCTGCAAGCGACGAGCTTGGCGCTATGCTGCTGGCAAAGAGAAGCTAACTTCTCTTGTACCTTATCCCCAGAACCATCGTCAACTACAATAATCTCATGCCGTTCAGTAGTATGTCGTAAAGATTGCAAACATTCTGCTGTCAACGTAACCCCAATCTCTCCATAAGTAGGAATAATTGCTGTCCATAGAGGCACTCTACTCATTGAAAATGGCCTCCCACTCTTCCATGTGATCGTCTAGTCCTTGTTGCCATGCCCATCTCAGTCCCTCATTGCGCTTTGCGCTTCTCGCAACATCGTCTTCTAGCAACCACTTTAATCCTTCATACCAAGACCGTACACTGTTGTTTATCTCTACTCCACCCTCAGCTTCTTCATAAACTCCATTATCGCTTCCAACCCAAACAGTACCAGCGGCGGCTGATTCTAAAGCCTTAATCCATGATCTATACTCATCATACCCCTCTCCAGTCGGACAGATGGAAATAGTTGCTCCGCTTAATACTCTCAACCACTCACCATAAGGTAGGAAGTTCGTAAAAGTAACACTCCCAACTGCTTTTTCTAGAGCTTCTTTTATGGCAGGAGAGCTGTACACTGCTATGAATCTCACATTCCCATCTTCAACCAACTGCCTAACAGCTTCCAAGCATGGGTGATCTTCCATACCAGCTATATGACCAGACGTACCTCCCCAAAGAATTACATTGTCGTCAAAAAGAGGGGAGATAGACCAACACGGATCTAAAAAGTCTGGTCTGTTGGGCTTAAAGATACCATTGTCAAAGTGACGTGCAAGTTTTCTGGATGGGACAATAACCCCCCTGGCAGACTTGGCAACCTGCTCCAACTTTTCCAGCCGGTTGTTTTGAAACCAAAAACGGTGTGTTGACTCTGAAGGATGAGCGCACCAATATGCATCATCTAGCATAAGGTACAACCGCTTATTCGTAGCTGCCCAATCCAAGAACCCTAGCCACGGATCATCAATGTGTCTCTCATATAAGATTATGTCTGCCTGAGATAAAACCCTTTTTTGTTCGCGTGTGGGATTTATCGCATCAAAAATAGACATTCCATCAACAAAGTAGCCCATTCGAGACAGGGAGGCAATCGGCCATTCTGCCAACCACACGGCCGACGACCTCCCTTCTGGGCTGGTATCATACACAAAAACAATATTGCCTTGATACATTACCTAGCCCCCATAAACCTCTTGCCCAAATCATAGAACCCTGTTGCCGCAAGTCCATAAGCAAGGCTGTAAATTATCCATTCCACATATGGTATTGCAACGACAGGGATTAGCAAGTTTGCAACACCATACTCTAGCCCACCGAAAAAGACACCAAGAATAATTGCCAGGGCAAAACTCTTATTTCCATTAAGCCCAAACTTCTTGGCGGCTTCTACGATTCCCAAAACCAGCAACATGATTTGAACACCAGCAATCGCTTCAGTCATCTCCTATCACCTCCTTTTAATAAACTAACGGCACTTCCACCGACTGCCGACTTAACGACTCCCATCCATCTGCTGAAGTCTGCATAAACCTAACGAACTGCGCGCTACATACTCCATACGGATGATCCCAGAACGCTTCTGTAATCGGGTGCCAAATCTTTGAATCCGCTGTGCAAATTTCGCAAGGGCCAGATACAGATGCTAGAGGTTGAAGAACCCGCTGCCAATATCTCCAACCATCTTCATCCTTGGCCTGAAACACTCCATCCATGTACGCCCGTTTCCAAGATGCTAGAGGGTGAAGTTCAGCCCTATATCTTTCTCCCGATACAGACAATCCATTCTCGACTATTCCCAATAAATCCCTTGAGAAGTTATCTATGTAATCTTGTTCCCATTTAAGCGCAGCTTCCATTCTATCCTTTGAAATTGCCCGACTGCCCCCAACGACATTATATCCTTCTCGATATGCTCCCTCCATATGTACTCGTATCAGAGCAGTTAGTAGGGCAATAAAAGCTACGACATTACGTTCTTTATCCTCTTCTTCCGCAGTGTCAATCTGATCGTAGGCTGCCAGCACTCTTTCTGTAATATCATCCACGGCTGCCTGTGCGCTTGGAGGGCGACCACCTTCTGGACTTCTTGTAACCTCTCCGGCGGGAGTAGCAACCCTCTGGGCAAACTGCTGTCTAGCGATATAGATATCTTCATATCCATCAGCCTTTTCTTGTTCCAGCATCGCTGTTTCAAAGTCCGTATCAATCCCCAAACCAGCATGAATTGTCCTGATTGACGCCATACCACGTTCCCACATCGGACCCCAGATCTTCTCTAATTCTTCACCAAGGAACAATTGAATAGGCGTCATATTGACAGAGATACTTCCTTTTGCCAGTGCTTCCTGAATACCCTTGCCGCCCGTTTCTGTTTTAGACCACTGCCTCAATAGATCAAGCACAACCTTCTCTGCTACAACCTGTCTATGTCCCATCGCTTTATTCTGTAAGATTCTGGTATCAATCTCAGCATCACTCCCAGCTTGTCCCCCTCGTTGTGGACTCTCTCCCGCTACGATACGAACAGGACGACCTACACGTCTGAACATATCCAGAGTTGCTGACCACCATGCTTCAGGAAGAAGTAACTGCTCAATCGCTGTAGGACTGTAAATATCCACCTTCAGGCCAGCGCGCCAAATCAAGTAGCCGACTCTTTCTGCCCGGTTAGTTGAGATTACGTCTTTTAGTCTCTTTACCTCCCCACTATGAGGCTCTTCAATAGTCATAACCCACAATTGATTCATCACTCCCTGAACCAGCGCAAGGCGCATCTCTTCAATGATTTGCCGTGTATAAGCTGGTGTTGCTGCTTTTGCCAACCAGGGATACGGGTAAATCTTGTGTCGTGGTTTTAAAAAGTGCTCCCAAGTTAAATACTCAGGAAGTAGACGTGCTCCCTCTGCCCCCTGTTGAAACTCATTCCAAACTTTACCAGTAGCAGCTTCAAAGAACTCCAGGGCTGTCTGGGCTTCATCCCCCTTCATTTCCTTTGTGTTAGTTGGAAGATAACTAAACATCTGGCTGTAAAATCCACCAGGGTAATTCACAGCTACCCGCTTGGGCGACCAGTGAATTGGTGTGGGAACTCCATCTTTCCATACATGACTCAGATAAAATGCTGAATAATACTCCATATCCTGCCACGCATTACAAATAGTCTCTTGAACATTCCAAGCACGTAGGACATCGTTAATGTCCTGCATCATGGATTGGTCACGCGCCGTAACCCATACCCTTGATTGCAAGGAAAGCTCGATGGGAGAAACAATGGCAGCGAACAGGTCTCCTTCTAGATCCATCGTTTCTTCTGCCAGCCGCATAGCAGCCAAGATTCTTTGATTCACAGACATCCTGTACTTTGCTTCTTGTTGCTTGACATCGCTGGCAGCAGATGCAGTTATCTTTTCGACATCAAATGCGACTGCCGCTGAAAAGGTGTCTCCCTCTTTCTCATTTAATCCATAAGAGGATAGTATTTGGCGGATCTGTCTTATGGAATCAATCGCCCGATCTTTGTTAAATGGGACCAGCCCACCTTCTTCTACAAGACCTTTGTTGATTTCTTGCAAATCATCCAAAATAGTTTCTGTTGTAATCCTACGATTAAAGATACTTGCGACCTTAGTTCTAAAATTCATATTAGCCTCTTTCCCACGGCATCATTTTGGC
>Ga0209345_10001420_pt1 | contig 28642 bp, 26 predicted proteins | sample Cruoilmetagenom7_FD_187294 | JGI IMG/M metagenome (GOLD analysis project Ga0209345, IMG submission 187294) | Oil polluted marine microbial communities from Coal Oil Point, Santa Barbara, California, USA - Sample 7 (SPAdes) (version 2) | ecosystem: Environmental > Aquatic > Marine > Oil seeps ...
TATGTTGTATTTAACAACCAATTTAAGAAACGACTGGTACTCTACACTTCCAAGTGAAAACAGATCTGTTTTATACGGTGGTGTAAATGCATCTTGGGTTGCAACAAATTCATTTCCTGAAATTAAAAATGTACTTAGTTATGGTAAATTAAGACTAGGTTATGGTGAAACAGGTGTTGATACAGCTCCTTATCAAATAACACCAGTATTTGTTTTAGGAAGTACAGATAATCAAGGGTTTAGAAATTTAAATTTTCCAGTAGGAGGAATTAATGCTTGGGAAGTTGGTAATAGAGCCGCTAATCCTGATTTACAACCAGAAAGAAGAAAAGAATTTGAAATAGGAGCAGAGTTAGCTTTCTTAAAAAACAGAATAGCACTTGATTTCACATATTATGATGCTACTGTTGAAAACCAAATTTTATCGTTGCCTTTAGCAGCATCATCAGGTTTTACAAATCAAACAGCAAATATTGGTACCATTTCAAATAAAGGTATTGAAGCACTTTTAAAAGTTGGAATTTTCAGAAATTCTAATGGATTTAATTGGGATGCAGCAGTTAACTTTTCAACAAATGATGCAATTCTTGAAGAATTAGACGATAGAATTGATCAATTAGCTTTAGGAGGTCTAAGCACTACAAGTTTAATTGCAAGAGAAGGACAACCATTAGCGCTAATTGAAGGCTCTGTACCATTGACTGATCCAAATGGAAATATTGTAGTTGATAATAACGGAGTTCCAATTGCCTCACCTATTAAAGAAGTATATGGAGATACACAATATGATTATACTATTGGATTAACAAATAGTTTTTCTTATAAAGGATTCTCATTTGGTTTTACATTTGATTCTAGACAAGGAGGTCTAATGTATAGCCGTACAGCTGAAATTACTCGTTTTACGGGTAATTCAATAACTACAACAATTAACGATAGACAATCGTATATAATTCCTGGTTCAGTTCAACAAGTTGATAATGGTGCAGGAGGAATAAGCTATGTTGAAAATACTACAGCTATAGATACTGAGCATTGGGATGATTATTACCGTGCCACTGCTACAGACAGAGATAATGTAATAGATAAGTCTTATGTTAAATTAAGAGAAGTAACATTTGGTTATAGATTCTCAGATAAAATTATTGATAAAACACCTTTTGAAGATTTATCAATAACATTTGTAGGTAGAAACTTATTGCTTTTTACGCCTGAATCTAACCAATATATTGACCCTGAAGTTTCAACATTTGGAACAGACCTTAACAGTCAATTTGGTGAGTTTAGCGCCAGTCCAACAACTAGAAGTTTTGGTTTAACTGTAAAAGCTAAATTTTAAAAATGAAAACAATGAATAATATGAAAAAATTTATAGGAATATTTTTTCTCTTCGCTCTTTTAACAGCTTGTGAAGATGAATTAGACATAAACACAAACCCAAACACACCAACTGATGTTGAAAAGAGTTTAGTATTAACTGCTGCTCAAGGTTCTTTGGTAACAGGTTTGGGAGGACAACTAACAAATTTAGGTGGGTTTTTGGCACAATATCATACACAGTCGCCAAGTGCAAGTCAATATACAAATATTGATACCTATAATATGAATACTGATTTTTCAGATAGATTATGGAATGAATTATATGCAGGTTGTTTAAATGACCTAAACTATGTAATTGAAAAATCTACTGAAGAAGGTGATACTGGTTCATACCTAATTGCTACATTATTAAGGGTTTACACTTTTCAGGTGTTAACAGATTTGTATGGAGATATTCCTTATTCTGAAGCTTTATTAGGTTCGGAGAATATAACACCACATACAGATGCAGGTAGTGATATTTACGCAGGTTTAATAGCTGAGCTAGAAGCAGCTGTTACTCAATATAATAATGCTCCATTCGCATCAACTGTTGGGTCGCAAGATGCTATTTATAATGCAGATATGGGTGATTGGTTAAAATTTGCGAACACATTAAAGTTAAAGTTATATTTAAGAATGGCATATACTAGTCAAGCTAATTCAGCAGGAGTTATGGCATTAATTAACGATAACAATTTTATTACTTCTGATGCTAGATTTGCAATTTATGAAGATGCGCAAAATAAGTCAAATCCATTTTATGATGTTCAGTTGGATAGATTAGGAGATGTAAATAATGTTGGTAGTTCATCATTAATTGAATTTTATACTGCAAATGGAGATCCAAGATTGGAAGCTGTTTATAGAAGAAATGACCAAAATTTATTTAGAGGCTTAGTTCAAGGAGATAGAGGGAGTTTTGCTTCTGAAGTTGCTGCTAATTTTACAAGACCAAATGTTGTTTCAACAACACCAGTTTATTTGATGACTGTTTCTGAAAGTAACTTTTTACAAGCTGAAGCATTAATTAGATATGCAGGAGGTGCAGGAGCAGATGTTGCGTATAATGCAGGAGTCATAAATTCATTTGTAACTTATGGTTTAGATACAAATGACGCTCAAGATTTAATTAGTTCTGGAGGAAATTACGAGTATATTTCTGGTGGAGTTGCAGGTACTGAATCAACTTTAAGACAAGTTATGATTCAAAAATGGGCTTCGTTAGCTTATATAAATAATATTGAAGCATTTTTTGAGGTAAATAGAACTCAATATCCAGAAACTACAACACTTGGAAATGAAGACTATACTATTGGTAATTTAGTAGTGTCAGTTAGTTCTGTGTTAACAGGTGATCAAACACCAAATACAATTTTTTATCCAGATACAGAGGTAACAAAAAATCCAAATATCACACAAAAAGGATCAATTACTGAGAAAGTTTGGTGGGATCAAAAGTAGTAATATAGTTGAATCTTAAAATTAAAAATAATGAAATTTAAAAATAAAATAATAAAATTATTTTCGGTATTCGTAATATTAGCGATAGTATCTTGTACTGAAGAGGATCCTATAGAATCTACCATAACAAATTTTCCAACATTTGATTTTCAGCCTTTGGTTGTAATTGAAATTGGAGATTCTTTTACTCCTGGTGCAACTGCTATGGAAGGTGAAAATGAGATTGATGTTGTAATTAGCGGAACAGTTAATGCAAATCAGGTAGGTGTGTATAATGTAAGTTATTCAGCAACCAATTCCGACGGTTACGATGGTAGTGCTTCTCAAGTTGTTATTGTTCATGACCCTTCAATAGTTGGGACTGACGTCTCTGGAGATATTTATGATACAAATACACCAACTAGAACAGGAAATATTTCTTTAGTTTCTGGTACAACAAGCATTTTTTACGCAACTGATATGGGAGGAAGTGGAATACTACCATTATACTTTCAAATGGATGGAGATGAAATGTACGTGATTTCACAACCTTACAATTATAGTACAGTTAATGGTGCAGTAGGTACATATGATCCAGAAGCAAGAACTTTTGATGTTACATTTTCAACAGGTTGGAATTATATTTTTGCATATAACTAGCCTAAATAATTAATAACAATAAAATTTAAAACAATGAAACATACTATAAAAATCTTAATGCTTAGCTTATTGTTAATTACTGCATGTTCGCCTAATGAAGGATATGAAGACTATACTGTAGTTGAATCACCTGTTAACAATATGGCTGGTGATTGGTGGGTGATAGCGCTTGAGCCTGATGGAGTTACCCCAGCCTTTGGCGGTGATTATGTAATGGTTACAACAACTAATACAGCCGCAGATGATGGTGTAACAATGTTGATTGATGATCATCAAAACTATTTTGAATTTAGAACTAAAATTGATATAAATTCATCAGATAGAACTTTTACAGGTAATGATAATGTAGAACTTTATTATGACGGAGAAATAGTACTTGGAAATGGAAGTATGACAAGCAATACATATACAACTACTACAGGTACAGCAGTTGATGAAATTTATTTTGAGGCTGAGTTCGATTGGTATGCTGGTGTAACATTTATTTTTAAAGGCCATAAAAGAACTGGTTTTTTAGAAGATGAAAACCCACATTATTAATTGATTCTATTTTATTTACACAACAAAAAAGGCCATCTATTTAGATGGTCTTTTTTTATTTATACGGCTAATGAAGTTGTGTTATAAGACTAACTACTAGTTTGATAAGTATAATACTTTATTTTTCATAAAGGATTTCTTAACTTTTAAATCATAAATAAAAGCATTCAAATCAATTGCCAATTTTTTAGAGGGAACTTGCTGTAAATTAGCTGTATAATTACAAAACTTTGTTTTCAGTTGTATAGTTACTTTGAATTAATTTATAACATTGAAAAAAACAAAACGTAATTGTTTGAATTATATAAGCCGAGGAGTCATTAACCTTGGCTTTTTTTAGTTAAAATAACTTCCATTTGTTGTTGTAATTTCAATGCTTCTTGTTGAGCGGCTTCTGCAAAGTTTTGATCATTTCCAGCGTAAATAATTCCTCTCGATGAATTAATTAACAAGCCGCAGTCTTTTGTAAGTCCGTATTTACAAACATCTTGTAAATTTCCACCTTGAGCGCCAACACCAGGAACTAATAAAAAGTGATTAGGAACAATTTTTCTAATTTCTGAAAAGTATTCAGCTTTTGTAGCACCAACAACAAACATTAAATTTTGTGAATTTTTCCAAGTTAACGCAGTTTTTAAAACTTCTTTGTATAACTCGTTATTTTCGGTTTTTAAACCTTGAAAATCTAAACCTCCTTTATTTGAAGTTAAAGCCAATAATATGGTAGTTTTAGTTGAGAAAGCTAAAAAAGGTTCAACAGAATCACTTCCCATATATGGAGCAACGGTAACCGAATCAAAATTTAAATCTTCAAAAAAAGCTTTGGCATACATTGTTGAAGTATTTCCAATATCACCTCTTTTTGCATCAGCAATTGTAAAAATTTCGGGATAATTTGCGTTTATATAATTAATGGTTTTTTCTAAAGCTTGCCAACCTTTAATTCCGTAAGCTTCGTAAAATGCAGTGTTAGGTTTATAAGCAACAGCTAAATGATGAGTAGCATCAATTAGTTGTTTGTTGAACTCAAAAATAGGATCTTCTTCGGCTAATAAATGTGTTGGAATTTTACTTAAATCTACATCTAAACCAATACATAAAAACGATTTTTTTTGTTGAATTTGTTCAATAAGTTCTTGTTTGTTCATTGGTTTAAATTAAGAATTAAGCAAAAGTAATAATTTTAAAATGGTAAGTTATAGTTGTTCATCAAATAATACAATCAATAATACTAAAATTAATTTTGGCAACAAATCGAAAACGATTGCGCAAAGAACTATTTATAAGGTTATTATTTAAATGATAAATTGTAAATTTGTGAGATTAATTAGAACGATAAAAAGTAAAATATAATACGATGAGAAAACAAATAGTTGCAGGTAACTGGAAAATGAATAAAAACATTCAGGAGTCAATACAATTAGCAAATGAAGTTGTTGCCAATGTGCAAGATTTAACACTTAACAATACAAGAGTTATTGTAACGCCTACATTTGTTAACTTAACTGAGGTTGTTAGAGCTACAGATGGTTCAGCTGTTGAGGTTGCCGCTCAAAATATGCATCAAGCTAAAAGTGGAGCTTTTACAGGTGAAATTTCTGCCGAAATGCTAACTTCAATAGGATTAAAAACAGTGATTTTAGGTCACTCAGAAAGACGTGAATATTTTGGTGAAACTGATGCTATTTTAGCTGAAAAAGTAAATGCTGCATTAGAAAATAACTTGGAGGTTATCTTTTGCTTTGGAGAAGTTTTAGAAGATAGAAAATCTGACAATCATTTTAATGTAGTTGAAAGCCAAATTAAAAATGGATTATTTCATTTAGAAGCTTCAGCTTGGGAAAATATAGTGTTAGCATATGAGCCAGTTTGGGCAATTGGAACAGGAGAAACGGCTTCGCCAGAACAAGCACAAGAAATGCATGCTTTTATAAGAAAAATTGTTGCAGATAAATATACTACTGAAGTTGCTGAAAATGTATCAATTTTATATGGTGGAAGTGTAAAACCTTCTAATGCAAAAGAGATATTTTCTAAAGAAGATGTTGATGGTGGTTTAATTGGTGGTGCAGCTTTAAATGCTGAAGATTTTATTGCTTTGGTAAAATCATTTTAGGTCAATTTTAAAAAATAGTTTAAAATATAAATACGGTTTTCTTTTGTTATAAAAGGAAACCGTATTTTTGCATTTTATAATAAAATATATATGATAAATTATATTGGGTATACTTTTAAAGTGTTGCCAAAAGAACCAGCTACTGAGATTTTAATTGCACAGTTAGGTTTTGCTGGTTTTGAAAGTTTTGTTGAAAATGAAGATGGAGTAACTGCTTATATTCAGGAAAATGATTGGAATGTAGAAATTCTAAATGATATTCAAATTTTAAATTCAGATGAGTTTGAAATTACTTATAAAGAAGAGGTAATTGAACAAACCAATTGGAATAGTGAGTGGGAAAAGAATTTTAACCAAATTAAAGTAGATGATTTGGTGAGTATTAGAGCGCCTTTTCATGAAAACCCAAATTTAACATATGATATTGTAATTGAACCAAAAATGAGTTTTGGTACAGGGCATCATGAAACTACACATATGATGGTTCAGCAATTATTACAGTTAGATTTAACCAATAAAAAAACATTAGATATGGGCTGCGGAACTGGAATTTTAGCCATTTTTGCTGAAATGAAAGGAGCGCAACCAATTGATGCTATTGATATTGATACTTGGTGTTATGAAAACTCACTAGAAAATGTAGAACGGAATAATTGCAAACATATTTCAGTTTTTGAAGGTGATGCTTCACTTTTAGCCAATAAAAAGTACGATGTAATTATAGCAAACATCAATAGAAATATTTTATTAAATGATATGAATACTTATATGAATTGTTTAAGTGAAGAAGGTATTATTTTATTTAGTGGTTTTTATAAAGAGGATATTCCAATTATTGATGCTGAGGTTTCTAAATTTGGTTTAACTTTAGATACTGTTATTGAACGTAATAACTGGGTGTCTTTGAAGTATTTAAAATAATTTTTTATTTTAGCAGTATGAGTACGAAGAAAAAAATACAAGAAGAAGTTGATGTATTGGAGCAAGAAACCAATCAGAATGAGATTGTGTTGTTTAATGATGATGTGAATACTTTTGATCACGTAATTGATTCGTTAATAGATATTTGTGATCATACTTTAGAGCAAGCAGAACAATGTGCTTTGTTAGTTCATTATAAAGGAAAATGTACAGTTAAAACAGGTGAATATAACGATTTAAAACCTCGCTGTACAAGACTATTAACTAAAGGATTATCTGCTGAAATTATTTAAAAAAAGTCAATATTAAAAATACTGACTTTTCCAAAGAGTTAAATTAACCAAAAGAACATTAAATCAATTTTTTTGAAAAAATATAAAAATCGTAACCCTTTATTAGTTAGACGATTTTATACTAAATAACTTGCAATTAAATCCTGCTTTTACAGGTTTTTTATTTCCTCTTCAATTTAATTGTATTTTTACTCAGCTTTATTATAATTCAATCTAAATGGTTTATTTTCTCAGTTTTATATCAATGGTTATTGTAGGTGTTTTTGTTTTTAAAAAGAATAAAAATGAAAATGTAAAATGGCTTGAACCAATAGAACCTTTTAATGAGGATAAGAAATTTATATTGAAAAATAATGTTGCGTTTTATAATTCTTTAAGCGAAGAAGAAAAAATAAAATTTGAATACAGAGTTCAAGAATTTTTATTGAATTGTAGAATTACAGGGATTGAAACTTCAATTGATGTCACAGATAAGTTATTAGTGGCATCAAGTGCTATTATTCCAATTTTTGGTTTTGATGAGTGGAGATATACCAATATTAAAGAGGTTTTAGTGTATCCAACAATGTTTAATAAAGAGTTTGAAACCGAAGGCTCAAATAGAAATATTTTGGGAATGGTAGGGACTGGTTATATGGATAATATGATGGTACTTTCAAAACAAGCATTAAAGCATGGTTTTGAAAATGAAATGGATAAAAAAAACACTGCAATTCACGAATTTATTCATCTTATTGATAAAACAGATGGGTATATTGATGGAGTTCCTTCTTTGTTGCTAGAAAAGCAATATACAATACCTTGGATAGATTTAATTAATAAAAAGATTGATGAAATATTTGATGAGGAATCAGACATTAACCCATACGGAGGAACTAATAGAGCTGAGTTTTTTTCAGTCGTTAGTGAATACTTCTTTGAGCGTCCAAAACTATTAGCAAAAAAACATCCTGAGTTATATGAATTGTTAGAAAAAATTTTCAATCAGAAAATGGATTCAAGAAAAATGAAAAAAATAAAACTAACAATTGGAAGAAATGACCCTTGTCCTTGTAAAAGTGGTTTGAAATTTAAAAAATGTTGTGGAAAAATTAACAACAATTAATAAAGTTATAATGTTTGAAATGAACAAAAACTCTCGAGATTATTCAGGAGTTTTTGTTCAATAGTTTTATTATAAAGGAATATTACCGTGTTTTCTTTTTGGTAAGTTTACATCTTTACCTTCCAACATTTGAAAAGCTTTTATTAATTTTCTTCGTGTATTTTTTGGGTAAATAACTTCATCAACAAAACCTCTTCTTGCTGCTCTGTATGGATCTGCAAATTTAAAAGCATATTCAGCTTCTTTTTCTTTCCATTTTTCTTCTGGATTTTCAGCCGATTTAATTTCATTTTTAAAAATTATTTCAGCTGCACCTTTTGCACCCATAACTGCTATTTCTGCAGTTGGCCAAGCAAAATTCATATCTGCGCCAATGTGTTTTGAGTTCATAACATCATAAGCACCACCATACGCTTTTCGTGTAATTACAGTAATTCTTGGCACTGTAGCTTCACTTAAAGCATATAATAATTTAGCGCCATTTGTTATAATAGCATTCCATTCTTGGTCTGTACCAGGTAAAAAACCAGGGACATCAACTAAAACTAATAGTGGAATATTAAAACAATCGCAAAAACGTGTAAAACGAGCTGCTTTTACTGAGCTTTTTACATCTAAACAACCTGCTAAATTCATTGGTTGGTTTGCAACTATTCCAATGCTTCTACCAGCTAAACGAGCAAAACCAACAATAATGTTTTCAGCAAAATCTTTATGAATTTCAAAGAAAGTTTCTTCATCAATAATCCCTTTTATAACCTCATGCATATCATAAGGTTTGTTTGGATTTTCAGGGATAATTGTTTCAAGTTGTAATCGTAATTCATCACCAATTTTATACGGTAACTTATTAGTTGTTTCTTTATTGTTTTGCGGAATATAACTTAACAAGGTTTTTACATCTTCTAAACATTGAATATCGTTAGCTGAAGTAATATGAGTAACACCAGATTTGGTTGAATGTGTACTTGCACCTCCTAACTCTTCAGCAGTTACAGATTCGTTGGTAACCGTTTTTACTACATTTGGACCCGTTACAAACATATAGCTAGTGTCTTCGACCATGAGGGTGAAATCTGTCATTGCAGGAGAGTAAACGGCGCCACCGGCACAAGGTCCCATAATTGCTGAAAGTTGAGGAATAACACCAGACGCTTGTACATTTCTATAAAAAATATCAGCATATCCACCAAGAGACCTAACACCTTCCTGAATTCGTGCTCCACCAGAATCATTTAGGCCAATACAAGGAGCACCAACTTTAACTGCCTGATCCATTATTTTACATATTTTTTCAGCATGAGTTTCTGATAATGCTCCACCAAATACTGTAAAATCCTGTGCAAAAACATAGACCAATCTTTCATTAATAGTACCATAACCTGTTACAACACCATCACCAAAATAGATTTCATTTTCCATTCCAAAATCGGTGGTTCTATGTGTAACCAAAACACCCATTTCTTCAAAAGAACCTTCGTCTAATAAATACTCAATACGTTCTCTTGCAGTTAACTTTTTCTTTGCATGTTGTTTCTTAATTCGTTCTTCTCCACCACCTAAATTTGCTAATGCAACTCGTTTGTTTAATTTTTCAATTTTGGAATCCATAAGAATTGTGTAATTAGTTAGTAAGAGGGACTCTTAATTTTTTTTGATCGTCTAAATATATTTTTAAGGCTACTAATGCTGCTATTTTTGCTTCTTCTTCTAAGCCTGCTTGAAGTTTTTCGGGAGTGTAATAATTTTTCACAAAATGAGTATCGAAATTTCCTGAAATAAAAGCTTCGTGTTGGCAAACAAACTTACCAAAAGGTAATGTGGTTTTAGCTCCTTCAACTTTATAATTGTCAATAGCTTTTATCATTAATTGAATAGCTTCATTACGTGTTTTTCCATAGGTAATTAATTTTGAAAGCATTGGGTCGTAATAAATAGGAATATCCATTCCTTCTTCAAACCCGTCATCAACCCTAATACCTTCACCAACAGGGATTTTATAGGTGCTCAAATTTCCAACACTAGGTAAAAAATCATTCATTGGATCTTCAGCATACACGCGTAATTCTAGTGCGTGTCCATTTATTTTTAAATCTTTTTGTTTTATTGTAATAGCCTCACCTCTAGCAATTTTTATTTGAAGTTCAACCAAGTCAACATCAGAGATTAATTCAGTTACTGGGTGTTCAACTTGTAAGCGTGTATTCATTTCTAAGAAATAGAAACTTAGGCTACTATCAACTAAAAATTCAACTGTACCAGCACCTAAATAATCACAAGATTTTGCAACTTTAATAGCTGCTTGTCCCATTTCCTCTCTTAATTCTGGTGTTAAAATTGAAGAAGGAGCTTCTTCAACAACTTTTTGATGTCTACGTTGAACACTGCATTCCCTTTCGAAAAAATGTAATACATTTCCGTGACTATCTGCTAATACTTGAATTTCAATATGTCGAGGAGAAGTAATATATTTTTCAACAAAAACAGAACCATCACCAAAGGCTGAAGTTGCTTCGCTAATTGCTCTTGCCATTTGCTCTTCTACATCATTTTCATGTTCAACTATACGCATTCCCTTTCCACCACCACCTGCAGAAGCTTTAATTAATATTGGGAACCCAATTTCTCTAGCTATTTCTGAAGCTTCTTTCGGGTCAATAACTGCTCTGTCAACTCCAGGTACCATTGGGATATTGTAATCTTTAACAGCATCTTTTGCTGCTAATTTATCCCCCATCATTCTTATTGATTTAGATTTTGGACCAATAAATATAATATCGTTTTTTTCGCACAATTCAGCAAAATTGGCATTTTCACTTAAGAAACCATAACCTGGATGAATTCCATCTACATTTAGTTTTTTAGCTTCTTTAATAATTTTATCTCCTAAAAGATATGATTTGTTTGAAGGAGCTTCACCTATGCAAACGGATTCGTCAGCAAATCTAACATGTGGTGCGTTTCTATCAGCTTCAGAATATATTGCAACTGTTTTAATACCCATTTTTTTTGCAGTTTTCATAACTCTAATAGCTATTTCACCTCTATTTGCAATTAATATTTTTTTCATTTTAATGAAGTTTAAAATTTTGAGAATACAGAAATTGAGTAGGGAAGTGGTTTATTCTAATTCAATCATTAATGTTCCTTTTTCAACAGTTTCACCACTTTTAATATAAACCGATTTAACAATACCTTTTTTTGGAGAGCTTATTGAATTTTCCATTTTCATAGCTTCTAATATTAGTAATTGATCTCCTTCGTTTACTTTTTGCCCAATTTTTACATTTATACTTAAAATAAGACCAGGCATAGGTGCTTTGATATCATTAGCTTTTTTGGATGAACCAACTGAAAAGCCCAATTGTTTAATAAGTACATCTAATTGGTTAGAAATTTTAATGCTGTACCTATTTGAGTTTACATTAACAACATATTGTTTATTTAGAAAATTTGATTCTTCAAGTGTTACGTTAAAAGATTTGTTATTGTTTATAACATGAAGTTTGGACTTGGGTAAGTTTAATACATTTAACCTTTTAATGTCTGAAACTTTAAAATCATAGCTTAAAGAATCATTTACTTTTACTTTAAAATTTTTATCCATAGTAATAATATTAAAGATGCTAATAATAATGTAATTGATAATATAAAGATATTCAATTATTTATGAATAAGTGAATCTTTAAGGTCTTTTCTTGATTATACTATTATTTAAGTTTAAATATGTAGTTTATATTTGAGAATATATAAATTTTACGCTAGTAGTACTTAATTTTATTACACATATGTGCAAAATTAACATAGGTGGAAAGTTTACCTATAACCTTATCAATATAGCATATAAATATGAAAAGCGAGTTGTATAAAATTACCTTATTCTAAGGTATTTTTGTTGTGTAAAGTTTTAAAAAAAATAGTATGAGTTTAAAGAAGCAATTTTTAAAAAGTAAACCAGTTTGTAAAGTTACATTTTTAATGGATAAAGAAACTGTTAACGGAGCTAGCAAAGTTGAATTGTTAGGTGAATTTAATAATTGGAATACAGCTGAGCCTGTTAGTATGAAAAAATTAAAAAATGGATCTTTTAAAGTAATCATTGATTTACCAACTGAAAAAGAATACCAATTCAAATATTTATTAGACGGTGAAAAGTGGATAAATGATGAAAGTGCTGATAAATATGTTAATAATGGTATTGATGCTGAAGAAAATTCAGTATTAGCACTATAATTTTGAGACTTTAAGTTACAACTTAATTAAACTATTTATATAAAAAAAGAGGAATCTAAAGTAGCACATCTGCTTTTAATTCCTCTTTTTTATATCCTTTTAAAATAAAATAATGTTTCGTATCACAATATTTTTAGATGTATAAAAATATTTATTCAGGTGAAACTAAATTTTTTAAATTACTAATAGTATCAGCTGGGTTGTTACTTTTAAAAACAAAACTACCGGCAACAAAAGCATTAACACCAGCCTCAGAAAGTTGCTCTATATTTTGATCAGTTACACCACCATCAACCTCTATAAGAGTATTAGAACCTGTATATTCAATTAAATGCTTTAGTTGCTCAACTTTTTTATAAGTGTTTTCAATAAAACTTTGTCCACCAAAACCAGGGTTAACACTCATTATTAATACCAAATCTAAATCAGTAATAATATCTTCTAAAACAGCAGTAGGTGTGTGTGGATTTAATGATACACCAGCTTTCATTCCTTCAGCTTTTATAGCTTGAATTGTACGATGTAAATGTGAACATACTTCATAATGTACGGTTAAAATATCAGCTCCTACTTTTTTAAAATCACTAATGTATCTGTCAGGGTCAACAATCATTAAATGAACATCTAATGTTTTAGTTGCGTGTTTTTTAATAGCATTTATAACAGGCATTCCAAAAGATATATTTGGAACAAATACACCATCCATAACGTCAATATGAAACCAATCGGCTTTGCTATTATTAATCATTTCAATATCACGTTGGAGGTTGCCAAAATCGGCGGCTAAAATTGAAGGTGCAATAAATTTATTCATTTTATGAGTTGTTGTTTTTACAAAAGTATTATTTAAAAAAGAAAAACGCTCGATATTTCGAGCGTTTTTCTTTTGATTATTATCCTAAGTATGTTTTTAAGATTTTACTTCTTGAAGTATGTTTTAATCTTCTAATTGCTTTTTCTTTAATTTGACGAACACGCTCACGTGTTAAGTCAAACGTTTCTCCAATTTCTTCTAAGGTCATTGGGTGAGCATCACCTAAACCAAAGTATAATTGAACCACATCAGCTTCTCTAGGCGTTAATGTTTCAAGAGCGCGTTCTATCTCAACTTTTAATGATTCATGTAGTAAAGCTCTGTCTGGATTTGGAGATTCACCGGTGTTTAATACATCGTATAAATTTGAATCTTCACCTTCAATTAAAGGAGCATCCATAGATACGTGACGACCAGAATTTTTCATAGATTCCTTTACGTCATTAATAGTCATATCTAATTTTTTTGCAATTTCTTCAGCAGAAGGAGGTCTCTCGTTTTCCTGCTCTAAAAATGCATACATTTTATTTATTTTATTGATAGAACCAATTTTATTAAGCGGTAAACGTACAATACGAGATTGTTCTGCTAATGCTTGTAATATTGATTGACGAATCCACCAAACAGCGTAGGAGATAAATTTAAATCCACGAGTTTCATCAAAACGTTTTGCAGCTTTTATTAATCCTAAATTACCTTCATTAATTAAATCAGGTAATGTTAATCCTTGATTTTGGTATTGTTTAGCAACTGATACCACAAAACGTAAGTTTGCTTTTGTTAATCTTTCTAAAGCTGCTTGATCTCCTGCTCTAATACGTTGTGCTAATTCTACCTCCATTTCAGCAGTAATTAAATCAACTTTACCAATTTCTTGTAAATATTTATCTAATGATGCTGTTTCTCTATTAGTAACCTGTTTTGTAATTTTAAGTTGTCTCATTTAAGTAGCTAAGATATTTTTGTTAGTATACGTTGTACATTATATTATACGTAGTAATTTGAATAATGTTACAAAAACAATGATAAATTATTAATTAACTTTCTTTTTTTTGAATTTTTGCATAAAAAAAGCTTCCCAATTTGAGAAGCTTTAAATTATTTTAACAGAAATTTACTTTCTATCTTGTCTAGGTTTTCTATCTCTATCACCACCACGATTGTCTCTATTATTTTCACGAGGAGGTCTTTCTTTAAAACCTTCAGGTTTTGGTAAGATAGCTTTACGTGATACTTTTTCTTTTCTAGTTCTTGGGTCTCTTCCAAAATATTTAACATCAAAAACATCACCCATATTCACAACGTCTTTTACGTTGTCTGTACGTTCCCAAGCTAATTCAGAAATATGTAAAAGAACTTCATTCCCAGGAGCATCTGTATATTCTACAACAGCACCAAAGTCTAGCATTTTAATAACTTTTACTTCGTAAACACTTCCTACTTGTGGTTTAAATAATAATGAATCAATTTTAGCTAATACAGCATCAATACCAGCTGGATCTGTTCCTAAAATTTCAACAATACCTTCTTCAGTAACAGGATCTTCATTTATTACAATTGTACATCCAGTTTCTTTTTGCATTTCTTGAATTACTTTTCCTCCAGGTCCAATTAATGCACCAATAAATTCATTAGGAATTCTTCTTGAAATCATTTTTGGAGCATGTGCTTTTACTTCTTCATTTGTAACAGCAATTGTATCAGTTATCTTTCCTAAAATATGTAACCTACCATCACGAGCTTGTTTTAGTGCATTTACTAAAATTTCGTATGATAATCCTTTAATTTTAATGTCCATCTGACAAGCTGTAATTCCTTTCGTAGTACCAGTAACTTTAAAGTCCATATCACCTAAATGATCTTCATCACCAAGTATATCACTTAATACTGCATAACGATCACCATCAGAAATTAATCCCATTGCAATTCCAGATACCGGTCTTTTCATTTCTACACCTGCATCCATAAGTGCCATTGTACCAGCACAAACTGTTGCCATTGAAGACGAACCGTTAGATTCTAATACTTCAGAAACTACACGAACAGTATAAGGGCAATTTTCAGAAATCATTCCTTTTAATGCACGTTGTGCTAAATTTCCGTGACCAACTTCTCTACGGGAAGTACCTCTTAAAGGACGTGCTTCACCTGTGCAAAAAGGAGGAAAGTTATAATGTAAATAAAATGTTTCTTCACCTTCGTAAGATGGCATATCTATTTTATTGGCATCTCTAGATGTTCCTAAAGTAACTGTTGCTAATGCTTGAGTTTCACCTCTAGTAAAAATTGATGAACCATGTGTTGATGGTAAGTAATCTGTTTCACACCAAATTGGTCTAATTTCATCAGTTTTTCTACCATCTAAACGTAAACCTTCACTTAGTGTTAATTCACGAACTGCTTCTTTTTCTGCTTTACTGTAATATCCTCCAACAAGATGACCAAATTCTTCCATCTCTTCTTCCGTAAATGAAGCTTTTACTTCTTCTTTTACTTCAGCAAAAGCATTACTACGCTCAACTTTAGATGTTCCTTGTTTTGCTATTGCATAACATTTATCGTAAGCTAAATCGTGTATTCTTTTTGCTAAGTCTTCGTTTACTTCAGCAGTTTTATATTCACGAACTTCTTTTTTGCCAAAAGCTTCTGCTAAACGTATTTGAGCATCAATTTGAACTTTAATAGCTTCATGGGCAAACTTAATTGCATCAGCCATTTCTTCTTCAGAAATTTCATCCATTTCACCTTCAACCATCATTACTGAATCTGCTGAAGCTCCAATCATCATTTCAAGGTCTGATTCTTCTAATTGAGCACGTGTTGGGTTAATAACAAATTCTCCATTAACTCTAGCTACTCGTGCTTCTGAAATTGGACATTCAAAAGGAAAGTCACTTAATTGAATTGCTGCAGATGCTGCTAATCCTGCCATTGCTTCTGGCATTACCTCATCATCATGAGACATTAACTGAATCATTACTTGTGTTTCAGCGTGATAATCTTTAGGGAAAAGCGGACGTAAAACTCTGTCTACTAAACGCATAGTTAATACTTCACCATCACTTGGTCTAGCTTCTCTTTTGAAGAAACCTCCAGGGTAACGACCTGCTGCTGCAAATTTTTCACGATAATCTACCGTTAATGGTAAAAAATCTACATCACTTTGTTTGTAATTGGAAACAACTGTACATAATAACATACAATTTCCTGATTGAACAACAACAGAACCATGTGCTTGTTTTGCTAGTTTTCCTGTTTCTAAAGAGATAGTTCTTCCATCTCCTAAGTCAATAATTTCTTTAAATACCTTTGGTATCATAAATAATGTTTTAATTTAATTAAACAATTGGTTTTAGTTGTTGTGTTGTGTTTACCAATGAAAAGTTTAATATATGCTTTCTTTAATGTGTGTTTGGTTTAAAAAAAAAGAGGCAAAATTTGCCTCTTAATTTGTGAAATTATTTTCTTAAACCTAATTCTTTAATTATCTCACGATATCTTACAATATCTGTTTTAATTAAATAATCAAGTAAATTTCTTCTTTTACCTACCAGTCTAACTAATGAACGTTCCGTATTATAATCTTTACGATTATTTTTTAAGTGCTCAGTTAAATGGTTAATTCTGAAAGTAAATAGTGCAATTTGTCCTTCTGAAGAACCTGTGTTTGTTGCAGTTTCACCGTGTTTAGCGAAAATTTCTGCTTTTTTTTCTTTTGTTAAATACATGCTAACATTAATTTTTATTAATAATTTTTATGTATGTTTACTATAAAAAGTAAACAGGCCGCAAAGATACTATTATTATTTTGATTAACAATTAACTAACCAAACAACTTAATTATTTTTTAAGCTCAATTAAACCTTTTAAAATAATTCATGTCTTAGATGCATTAAAAGTTAATTATTTGTTAAACCCTTAAAAGTATAATCTTATGAAAATTTCAAATTTTAAATTATTGGCAGTCCTTTTTGTTAGCACTATCTTATTATTTAGTTGTAATGATAATGATGAAGCCTTAAATGTATCAGAACAAATTTCAACAGATGAAGCAATTGCTGTTGCTGAAGCTGATGATGTGTCTGATGAAGTAAACAATATTATAGATGATTTCTTTGTTGCTACAGAAGATTTATCTAAAAGTACAGAAACTGAAGGTAAAATTTATGATTTTTTACCTTGTTTAACTAAAACAATTGTTTTAACCGAAACTACCAAAACGGTAACTTTAGATTTTGGAGAAGGTTGTGAATTACCTAGTGGAAATGTATTGAGTGGAAAAATTATTATGAGTTATGCAATTGATACAGATGTACGTTCATTAACTATTACACACACTTATGAAAACTTTTATTTTAATGAAATTAATATTGAAGGTGGTAATAGTATTGTTAGAGTAAGAGAAAATGAAAATGGAAATCCAGAATCAACAATTACATTTAATACAACACTAACTTGGCCTGATGGCATTTTTGCATCAAGAGAAGGAACTAAAACAAGAGAATTTGCTGAAGGCTCTGATACTAGAACTTTTGGAGATAATGTATTTTTAATTACTGGAAATTGGTCAGCTACATTTAAAGATGGCACTGTAGTATCTGCAAATGTATTAGAACCTTTAAGAAGAGAAATGGCTTGTAGATTTATTGTAAGCGGAGTTTTAGAATTAGAAAAAGGAGATAGAGTAGGAACATTAGATTTTGGTGATGGTAGTTGCGATAATATTGCAATTTTAACAAACCAAGATGGTGAAGAGTTTGAAGTTACATTACGAGGAAGAATGTTTTAAATAACATACATTAATATATTCATAAAAAAAGCGAGCTTAGCTCGCTTTTTTTATTTTCTAATTGGTAAATTTTGAATTAAATCAATATATAAATTTACTTGATTTTTTAAATTTTTGCGTTCAACAATTTTGTCTAAAAACCCATGTTCTAACACAAATTCAGAGCGTTGAAATCCAGGAGGTAATTCTTTACCTGTAGTATCTTTTACAACTCTTGGACCGGCAAATGCAACTAAAGCATTAGGCTCAGCAATATTAATATCGCCTAGCATAGCATAAGAAGCTGTTGTACCACCAGTTGTTGGGTCTGTACATAAAGAAATATAAGGAATATTTACTTCGGCAAGTTGTGCTAATTTAGAGGATGTTTTTACTAATTGCATTAGAGATATTGCAGCTTCCATCATTCTGGCTCCACCAGATTTTGATATCATTAAAAAAGGAATTTTATTTTTTATTGAATAATCAATAGCTCGTGCAATTTTTTCTCCAACTACACTTCCCATAGAACCTCCAATAAAGCTAAAATCCATTGCGGCAACAACTAAATCTTTTCCAAATGATTTACCAACAGCTGTTCTAACAGCATCTTTTAAGTTGGTTTTTTCATAAGCTTGCTTTAACCTATCTGTATATTTTTTGCTGTCAGAAAATTTTAATGGATCTTTAGAAACCATATTTTCATCAAATTCTTCAAACTTATTTTCGTCAAAAAGAATCTCAAAATATTCAGCACTACCTATTCTAACATGGTAACCATCTTCAGGGCTAACATAGTAGTTTTGTTTTAACTCTTCAGTATCTATAACTTTACCACTTGGAGTTTTGTACCATAAACCTTTTGGTACATCTTTTTTCTCTTCGGTGGGTGTTTGTATACCTTTATCTTTTCTTTTAAACCAAGATGACATACTTATTTTGTTTTAGTTGAAAATAGAGGTGCAAATTACTAAAAAAAATAAAGAGAACACCTAAAAAAATGTTCTCTTTATTAATTTAACTTTTTACAGTATTGATTATAATGTGTTTACATTATTTAAATCTTTAAACGCTTGAATTAAACGAGATTTAAATGTTAACTCACCTTCACGTACCCATTTTCTTGGGTCGTAGTGTTTTTTATTTGGTTGATCTGCTCCTTCAGGATTTCCTATTTGTGTTTTTAAATAGTCAATTTTATCATTCATGTAGTCTCTAATTCCTTCGTTATAAGCAAATTGAAGATCTGTGTCAATATTCATTTTAATTACACCGTAACCAATAGCTTCTCTTATTTCTTCAAGTGAAGAACCTGATCCTCCGTGAAATACAAAATCTACTGGGTTTGCTTCAGTATTGTATTTTTCTTCAATATATTTTTGAGAATTATCTAATATTTTTGGTGTTAACTTTACATTTCCTGGTTTGTAAACACCATGAACATTTCCAAATGAAGCAGCAATAGTAAAGCAATCACTTACTTTTTTAAGTTCTTCATAAGAATAAGCAACTTCTTCAGGTTGAGTGTATAATTTTGAAACGTCAACATCTGAATTATCTACACCATCTTCTTCACCTCCAGTAATACCTAATTCAATTTCTAAAGTCATATCTATTTTGCTCATACGTTCTAAATAGCTTTTGCAAATATCTATGTTTTCTTCAAGTGATTCTTCAGATAAATCAATCATATGTGAACTAAATAGTGGTACACCATTTTCTTTATAAAATTGCTCACCTGCATCTAATAATCCATCAATCCAAGGTAATAATTTTTTTGCACAATGGTCTGTATGTAAAATTACAGGAATACCATATGCTTCAGCTAAAGAATGTACGTGTTTTGCGCCAGCAATTGCTCCTGCAATAGCAGCCTTTTCATTTGCGTTAGATAACCCTTTTCCTGCATTAAATTGAGCGCCACCATTTGAAAACTGAATTATTACTGGTGCGTTTAGTTCTTTTGCTGTTTCTAAAACTGCATTAATTGTACTTGAACCTATAACATTTACTGCTGGTAAAGCGAATTTTTTTGCTTTTGCTAGTTTAAAAACTTCTTGTACCTTTTTCCCTGTTACAACTCCTGGTTTAATAGTATGACTCATAATATTTTATGTGTAATTAGTATTGATATGTTTTAATGCAAAATTAATCAATTATACTTTTTAATTGTCTTATTTGAAAAGAAAAAAAGCGAAATCGTAATAGTAATGCATTCTTTTTTTAGAAAGGATAGCTAATACCAAAATTATAAACAGGTTTTTTGAAGTTATAATTGGAAAACCACTTGTTACCTTCTGGAAGATAAGGTTCGTAAGTTTTAAACCCTAAATCTAAACGTAGCAATATAAAACTTAGATCGTATCTAACTCCAAATCCTGATCCAACTGCAATGTCTTTTAGAGAGTCTATACCATTAAATTTTGCTTCTGAAGTTGTTACAGATGAGTTTGTGATATCCCAAATATTACCAGCATCAATAAATAATGCACCTTTAACGCTATTAATTATTTTAAACCGGTATTCTAAACTACTTATAAATTTTAAATTCCCAACGTTAAATTCTAATCCACTTTGAGTAGATCCCGGACCTAAATCATAAATTTTCCATGCTCTTAAATCGTTTGGGCCGCCAATAAAGTAACTTCTACTAAAAGGAATAGTACTTGAATTTCCATATGGAATAGCTACACCTAAAAAACTTCTAAAAGCCAACACATTATCTAAAGATAAATTCCAGAATTTTTTGTATTCTAAATCTGTTCTAATGTATTGTGCAATAGGGGTTTTAAACAATGTTTTCACATTATTTGCATCTTTGTTAGTAGCTAATAAAGCAGTTAAATTTCCTGAAGAAACAATACGAGCTCTAAAAAATGAAAAGTCAAGATCTTTATAGTTTTCACTATTATTATAGGTGTAGCTGTATGAAATTGAAGGTACTAAAACATCTTCTGTAATAATATTATATCTGGTTTTTATATTTTGTGCTATTTTAAATTCTTCAGGGTTTGTAGTTTCAAAATTGGCATCAATATTTGTGTTTATAAAATCTAAAACATTTGTTGTGTTTAAGGTTTCATTAAAAAATGTGCTTGCAATATTTTCAATTTCTATAAATTCAGATTTGTAAATATCAAAGTAAGAGCTCACGTTTAGATTTTGAATAAATTGTGTGTTTAACAATTGAAAACTATGCTTTTTAGTTGTTGAAGACTCCCAAGTATAATCTATAATTCCTGTAAACTTTTGTTTATCTAATCCTATATTTTTCTGCAAACTTGTACCTATTGTAAAAGTTGTTTTTGGCGATTTTCTTTTTGAAATAATTTTTTCAGAGTTGAAAGGAGTTAAAAATCGAGGGAGTTCTAATGAAACATCGGCTCCAATTTCCCAAGCATTTAATAAGCTTTCATTATCAGCTGCATCTTTAGAGTCTAAAAATGATCCTTGAACAGAGAATTTAAAAATTTCAGCGCCTTTAAATATATTTTTATTTATAAATGATAATTTTCCAGAAACCCCTAACTGGCGAATGTTTGAATGTGTTAATTCTGTATTAAAACCTATGGAGTATTTTTTTAGCGGTGTTAAAAAAATAGAAGCCTCAAGCATATCATCTTCTAACTCATTATATTTTATATCAACAGATCTAAAGTTTTTTAAGCTTCTTAAATGTTTACGAGTTAGTTCTCTATTTTCATCTTTATAAATTGTATTTGGTTCAATAAAAATGGAGTTTAATAATAATTTAGGATTGTATTTTAATTCATTTTGTGCAAAAAACGAATAACCATTGTAGCTTAAACTATCTTTAATAACATTATCTTTAGTGTTATAAGAATAATCTGTATAAATTTTAATGGTTTTTATTTTTTGAATTTTAAAAGGAACATTTGCAATACTATCATTAATTACAAGATTTATATTCGATTTGTAATTTGAAGAATCAGCATCAAACGTAATTGCGTTTTTGTTAAACCTAAAAACACCTGAATTTCTAAATAAACTAGCAAGTCTATTTTGCTCATTTATAAATAGCGACAGTTTAAACTGACTGCCTTTTTGGATAATCGATTCTGTTTTTTGAGCGTTGTAAATAGAGTCTAAAATTGCAGATTCTATAGTAGTAGTAATTGTATCTAAAACATATGGTTTATCAGTTTTTACAAAGTAACTATTTTCAACTTTTTTGTTTTTTAATAATTGTTCTTCTGAAGTTACTTTTACTTTAAAAAAACCTTCATTAATATAGTGTTGTGTTAAATTATTAATAGTTAAGTTTGTTTTTTTTGAATCTAAAAGTACAGGCGCTTCACCATTATTTAAAAACCATTGATGTGTTTTATATTTAAAATTTCTAATTTTTTTTACTTTTTTTTCTGAAAAAAAACTTTTAGGATGCTCTAACCTCCATTTTTCAAAATCAGTTTCAAAATTTTTATTTCCAATATTGTAAAAATGAAGCGGAAATGGTATTCCAAGTACTAATTGATTTGGGCGTTGAACAATATAATCGTTTATTTCATCATCAATATTTTTCTTATCATTAACATAAACTGTGTTTTTAGTTAATAGATGCTTATTTTCAGGAACATACTTCACCGCTTTGCACGATGAAAAGTTATAACTTACACTAATAAGTATTATTAATATTATAAAATTGGTTTTCAATAAATAACAGTTTAAATTTGTTTCAAAAGTAAACCTTTTCAAGGTATTAGCAAATTACAATTTTTTATAAATAAACACATGGGTTTAAGTAAAAATCAATTAAAATTAATAACGAGTTTACAACAAAAAAAGTACCGCACAACACATAAATTATTTATTGCTGAAGGAACTAAAGTTGTAAATGAATTTTTAAACTCAACTTTTGAGTTAGAACACTTGTTTTGTGTGAGTGACTTAGAGTTTAATAATATTGAAACAAAAACTCAAATTTCTGACACTGAATTGAAAAAAATAAGCACACTTAAAACTCCAAATAATGTGTTGGCACTTTTTAAAATACCTGATGTTAATTTGTCAAAAAATGAAGGATTTATAGTAGCATTAGATGAAATAAACGACCCTGGAAATTTAGGAACAATTATAAGATTATGCGATTGGTTTGGTGTAGATCAGCTAATTTGTTCCAAAAATACGGTAGATTGTTATAATACTAAAGTTGTACAAGCAACAATGGGTTCTTTAACAAGGGTTTCTATTGTTTATACAGATTTGGAGGCGTATCTTAAAACAGTTAATTTACCCAAATATGCATCGTTAATGAATGGTGAAAATGTGTATAAAACTAAGCTACCTAAAAATGCAGTTTTGGTTATGGGAAATGAAGCAAACGGTATTAGCGCTGAAATTTTAAATGTACTTACAAACAGCGTTTCAATACCAAGATTTGGAGAAACTCAACAAACTGAAAGTTTAAATGTTGCTACAGCAACTGCAATTTTATTAAGCGAATTTAAACGCTAAACATGCATTTTTAATGAAAAGCAAATTTTATAAAAACACCTCTAGTACCTAAAAAATCTACTGGGCCAGTCCATTGGCTGTTTGGGTCAACATCTCTAACCAATTCATCATTTATAGCAAAAACACCTCTAATTGATGGGGAAAAAATGAAAAAGGGTAAATATAAATCAATGCCAATTCCAATTTCATACATAAAATTGTTTTTTGTCATTCTAAATTCACCATCTAAATTATCATTCGGATTGTCTTGATTGCTTGAAAAATTATAATCAAAAGAAAGACCACCAACTACATAAGGTCTCATATTATTCAGCCTATCAGTACTAAATTTTAATAATAACGGAATTCTTAAATAAGTGCCATTTACTTCTCTGGTTCTAACAAAATCATTTCCTTCAATATTGGTAAATTCAAGGGTTTTTGTATTACTTGAAAGTCCTGGTTCTAAGCGTAAATTTATATTTTTGTGCAGCCTTAAATCACCAATTAAACCAACTTCAAACCCACTTGAGCTTTTTACATTTATAAAAACATCAGCTGTATTGTATGATATCTTAAAATCTCTATTGTTTAAGCCTAAATAATAGCCCCAAAATACTTTTTGCTTATCCCAATTTTGTTTGTATTGTACAACATCTCTTTTTTGAGCTGTAGCAGTACTTAGTAAAAAAGAAATTAATATAGCTGTTACAAAAACTTTTTTCATTTATTATTTTTTTGCAATATAAATTGAAGCAACTCCAAATGTTTGCGGTTTATTTTCAATAGCTATAAACCCAATTTTTTGTAAAATATTGTTGAAAGCTTCTCCATAAGGAAATGCAGCAGCAGAATCTGATAAATATTTATAAGCCGATTTGTCTTTAGAAAATAATTTACCAATTAAAGGCAATATTTTAGTTGAATAAAAATTATAACCTTGTTTATATGGCGCTTTTGTTGGAACAGATGTTTCTAAAACAACAAAAGTACCTCCAGTTTTTAACACGCGATATATTTCTGATAATCCCTTTTCTAAGTCTTCAAAATTACGAACACCAAATGCAACTGTAATTGCATCAAATGAATTGTCTTCAAAAGGAATTTTTTCTGAATCTCCCAATACCATTTCAATAGTATTGGTAAGGTTTAGTTTTTCAATCTTTTCTCTTCCAACTTGAAGCATTCCATCTGAAATGTCTAAACCAATTATTTTTTCAGCCTTTGTTTCAGCTAAATTAATTGCTAAATCACCAGTTCCTGTAGCAATATCTAAAATTGATGTTGGATTTGTATTTCCAATAATTTCAACTACTTTTTTTCTCCATTTTATATCAATTCCAAAAGAAATTACGCGGTTTAAACCGTCATATTCTTTTGATATTGTATCAAACATTTTGGTAACTTGTTCTTTTTTACCAAGGTTAGAATCTTTATATGGTTTTACTTTTTCAGTCATTATAGTTTAATTGTTTATTGCTACAACTTGCCCAATTTTACCAGGTATTAATTGCTTTAACATGTTTTCAATACCGTTTTTTAAAGTAATGGTTGATGATGGGCAGCCGCTACAAGCACCTTGTAAAATTACATTAACTGTTTGTGTAGTTGGGTCGTATGATTGAAAAGCAATATTTCCACCATCTGCAGCGACAGCTGGTTTAACATATTCATCTAAAATGCTAATAATTTGTTTTGAAACATCATCAAGATTTGTGGCAGTTTCTTTAGTTATGGCTTCGGTTTTTTCTTGTTTAAAAGTTGAAGAAACTATTTCTTTTTCTTCAGCAATAAACTGTTTTATAAAACTTCTAACTTCAACCATTATTTCTTCCCATTCAACACTATCATTTTTTGTGATTGAAACATAATTTTCTGAAACAAAAATTTCTTTTACAAACGGGAAATTAAATAATTCTGTAGCTAATGGTGCTTCTTTTGCTTCTTCAATAGTTTTAAATTCAAAATCAGTAGTTACTAATTTTTTATTTGCAACAAATTTTAAAACTGAAGGATTTGGTGTTTTTTCAGTATAAACTTCAACAGGTATTTTTTGTTGAGGTTCGTTTTCTTCTAAAACTAAAACTCCAGGGTTGTTTAAATAAATTTCAATTTGTTCTTTAACTTCTTCCTCAACATCGCTCCATTCAACAATATTAAATCGCTCAACTGCTACAAAATTTGCCGAAATAAAAACACGTTTTACAAACGGTAAATGAAACAATTGCTGTGCTAATGGTGAGTTTTTAGCATCATCAATATTATTAAATTGGTAACTGCCATTAATTAATACTGTATTTGCAGTAAATTTTATAATAGCATCAGTCGATGTTTTTTCTATTTTTAGTGAAATTGCTTCCATTTTTTTAAATTTATTTGTGCAAAAGTACTAAAACATGGTGAATGTATTTGCTACAAAATAAAAACGCCTCAATTTTGAGGCGTTTTTATTATTAATATATTGTGAATTAAATGTTTAGTACAAGTGTTGCTGTAATTTTTGAAGTGTCAATATTTAAATCAACAGGGTTTACTTGAGAATATATACTGTATGAACTTGTGTTTGTATATTTTTGATATGCAACATCTAATTTTCCGCCTTTAAATTTATATCCAGCTCCAAATGAGTATCCTTCGATGTCTTCAATTTCAGGAGCATCTTTATATGGGCTTTTTTCTATATGATAACCACCTCTTAGAGAAAGGTTATCAAAACGCCATTCAGTACCAATACGTAATTGGCCAGTGCTTTCTAAATCGTTTTTAAAAGCTATATTTTCATCTGTAAAATTTGCATTGCTTAGTTTTATATTGCTATAATTTTTGTGAATATAATCAACACTAATTAGACCTTGTTTTTCAAAAATATATGCAAAACTACCAGTAAGTTTACTAGGTGTTTTTAATTTATAATCAAATCCATTTATTCCAGAAAAGTCATTTTCTACAAATGTATTATTTTCAAACATATCTACATCAAATTCAACAAACTCTTCTGCAAATGTGTACCAAACTGGCGATTGGTAAGCCAATCCGAAGCGAACATTGTCATTAGGTTTTGATATAAACCCAACGTTAAATGAATAACCATCACCATAGGTTAATAGCTCTTGAGTTTGTGAAATGTCAAAAGTATTTCCATTACCATCGTTATTATACTCTTCAATAAGTACATTTTGATAATGCTCAACATCGTAAGTATTTATTGATGCGCCTATATATAAATTGTCATTATATTGTGAAGCAAAAGTGAAAGTGTATTTATTTGTTTGTCCATCAGTATAATTTTCAAAATATTGACCGTCAGAATTTATATATACAACAGGATCATTATCATAAAAATCTGAAATAGGAGCAAATCCACTATTTCCACTAGCTATCCAAAGGTCTTCAAAATTATTAGACATACTATAATTAAATCCTATAGCAAAATTACTCCACTCAGAATTGTTACGGGTGTCAAATACAAACACGCCACCGGCTTGTGAAACATTTGAATAATCATTTTCTAACAATTCATTAGTGCCATAAAATGATGAAGCTGTTTCAGTATTTCTTATGTTTAAAGACATGGCAAATTCGCTTTTTAAAAATACTGCAGCTCCAGCCGGATTTGTTTCAATAGATGATAAATCGCCACCCAAAGCTCCAAAGGCTCCACTCATAGCATTGTAACGTGCTGTACCGTTTATGTTTTCTTTTGAAAACAATACGCCAATATCATTATAACTTAATGTTTGTGCATTAGAAATGTAAGCAATGCATAACATTGCGATAAAGTATAATTTTTTCATGATGTTTTAATTTAATTACGTCTTGAACTTCTGCTTGATGAACTATTACTTGATGATCTTGAAGAAGATGTTCCTGAAGATCTTGATGGGCTACTACTTCTACTAGCTGTTGAAGAACTTCTATTATTTGAAGAACTTTGTGTACTTCTTGATGTGTTATTACTTTCGTTTGTAGTTGCACTTCTCCAATTAGTATTAGCTCTTCTTTTTTGTGAATTGTTAGAAGTTGAGTTATTACTTGATGATCTTGTTGTTCTAGTATTGGTTGTGGTTGATTTTACAGGGCTTCTATATGTTTTAGAGCGTGTAGTTCTATCTGCAGGGTTTCTTTCAACTCTTCTAGAAGTGGTATAAACAGTTCTTTTACTTGTTTTAGAATTATAAGCACTTCTTCTACTTGTTGTTGCTATAGACGCTGTTGTATTAGATCTTCTTCCACTAGTATTATAAGTTATTCTTTTACCATAATTTTCATAACGGTCAAACCTACTATAATAATTATTGTAGTATGGTGAATAACTGTAGTAGTTTCCATAATAACCATATTGGTAATAAGGATTTACAATTCCTAAGTTATAATATGCAGAATAATAATATGGATTGTAATATCTCCAAGGTGAATAGTAATTTGAATAATATGGGTAATAATTGTGATAAGAGTAATGAAATGGGCTATACCAATAATAGCCAGAGCTTGCATACCCAGTATTTATATTAATGGTTACATTATCAGTGTATTCCCAAGGTGCATCATAATCATTATAAATAGTATCATTCTCAACAATGGTATCTTCATCGTAATAAGCATCAATATCTGTAAAAGTATCATCTTCATTTAAACTTTGAAGATCTTCTAATTGACGAGAAAAATAATTTTTATCAAAATTGCTACTATTCTCAACTATTACAACCTCTTGTTGAGGTTTTTGACTGTTAGAAGAATAAATTCCATCATCATTATTGTAGGTGCTTTGATAAGTTCCACAAGAAAATAAACTTACAGCAAATATTAATAAAATGCTAATTTGTGAGTTTTTTTGGTTAATTATTTTTGAAACATCCATAATCAGTTGTAATTTTTATTGTTGAACTATTTAAAAAGAATTAGTTTTGTCGAAATTAATCTTTTATAGATAAAAAGA
>Ga0209345_10001422_pt1 | contig 28598 bp, 21 predicted proteins | sample Cruoilmetagenom7_FD_187294 | JGI IMG/M metagenome (GOLD analysis project Ga0209345, IMG submission 187294) | Oil polluted marine microbial communities from Coal Oil Point, Santa Barbara, California, USA - Sample 7 (SPAdes) (version 2) | ecosystem: Environmental > Aquatic > Marine > Oil seeps ...
TGGCGCGCAGCTTCAAACCGTGACGTTTGTACTGGGTTCGCATTAGCCACAGCGCTTTATTGTAACAAAAGCGCACAGCACCGAACTGCTGGTTCAAGAACCCAGCCTGCTCGGCCGTTGGATATATGCGCACTTTGGTAGCGTTTATCATAGACTGTATATTACCACAGTGTTTTGGTGTTCATACCCAACATCGCTCCGCGATGTGCGCTTTCCTCACCGCCTGTTATGCCCTTTAGGTACGAATGGGCGATGGTTCTCGCGCAAAGTTGCTAAACGGAAACGCCCCGCATTGCGGGGCGTTTCATATTAAGCCGACCTGAACCTGAACTGTTACGTTCGCTGCTGCACCTTGTCTTCCAGCGCCGTCAGCTTTTGTACTATATCGGCAGAGATGGCCGCTACCTGATCGTAGCAGTTCTCGGCACGATCAAACTCTTTGGCCTGACGATAGCGAATCGCTTCCTTCACCAGCGCGTGCAGTTTCTCGTGCGGCGATTCGATGCTGGTGAACTCACTCAGGCTGCCGTATTTCTCTTTGCCCTCTGAGTAGTACCACTTGCCGAAGGCACAATCCATATGCGATACCGCTTCTCTTTCTGTCAGAGTGGACTTGCCATCCAGAAAGCTGCGCAGCCGTGTTTTCCAGGACAGATGAGCCGCCTTCGCTGCCCCCAGGTCAATACCCTGTACATTGGTTTCAAACCGGTTCACTTCATTCAGCAGGCTCTCTACATAACCACTGATCTGGCTGGTCACTTCAACCGACTGTTTTGAATACGCCGATGTTCTGCGCGACTGATCGGCAATACCCGTGATATGGCGATCCATATCATGCGCCACTTGGCTCTGCTCTTCGGCGGCCGTCGCGATCTGGGTGTTCATATCAGTAATGACACCCACCGCATCCACGATACGCAAAATGACGCTGCGCGCCTCTTCCGCCTGTGCCACGCTCTCTTCAGCCATACGCTGACTGGTTTCGATGGAACGTACCGCCGACGTTGACTGTTTCTGTAACCGTTCAACGATACGCGCAATATTTTCAGTCGATTCCTGGGTGCGCTGAGCCAGTGTCCGCACCTCGTCCGCCACTACGGCGAAGCCACGTCCCTGCTCCCCAGCGCGGGCAGCCTCGATGGCGGCGTTCAGTGCCAGCAGGTTGGTCTGCTCGGCAATACCGGTAATCACATCCAGAATCTGGCTGACCTCTTCAGAGTCTTTCGCCAGTTCACGAATGACTTCACCGGAGTGACGTACCTGATCCGCCACACCACCGATCTGGTCGCTCACCTGTGCGACCAGTTGCTGACCACCCTTGGCGGAATCATTGGCGGCCTCGGCCGAAGCCGCAGCATTGGATGCACTCTGTGCGACCTCCTGCACGGTGGAGGCCATTTCGGTCACCGCTGCCGCCACCTGGTCGATTTGGGACTGCTGATTGGCCACACCACGGTCGGTGTCCGCCAGCGCCGAGTTAACCTGACCAACACCCGTGCTGATGCGCCCTGCCGTCTGAGTAACCTGATGCAGCAGCTCACCGATTTCGAGGATGATCTCATTGTAGGCAGTGTAGTTCTGACCCACTTCGTTGTTCGGGTTATCGATTTCAATCGGAATCGAAAAGTTGCCCTGGGCCAGCACCCGCAGATGGTCACGCAGGTTCTTGATCTGCCGGAACATGACCGTCAGGCCAAAGGATCGTCCCATCACAATCAGCACCAGGACCAGAGCGGTTACCCAAAGCGCGATTTGCTGCAGCAGCTTCTGCTGCCCCAGCGCTTTGGCTTCCATCAGCCCAACGGTATTGTTCATTTCCTTGAGCAGTGTCAGCGACTGCTGCTCCAGCTTTGGCAGCAATGCGGTATCCGACTGCTGCAGGTACTGGTTCAGCGTTGCACGATAACTGTTCCAAAGTGTACCCACCTGCTCCAGTCGATTACGTATCTCACTGTCATCAGCGGCCTTGATGCCACGCTCGGCAGAGCCGTTCAGCAGTGCCTGGTGCGCACTCTCAAACGCACTCATGGTCTGTGTAACACCACTGCGGTCCCCCACGTCTTGAGACAGCAGCAACACCTCCTTGGCCATTTTCTGACTCAGCATGCGCTGGGCACCTGCCACATTGATCGCGGAGGCATCTGTATTGTCAGAAAGGTAAACGGCCGCGCCAATCACTGCAGTCAGCACAAAGATGATCACATAGGAAAACATGAACTGAGCATCAAGCGTACGCAGGCCGACCAGTTCGAGCAGCTGCTCCAGCAGCTTGCCTGCACGGTAGCGCATTGATTTTGTATCGGGGGAGTATTTGAACATCTTTACCTTCCTCTGGGGCTGGCAGCATCGGTGAATCGTTGGGCTAACCCTGACGAACCGCTGGCTTGACCGGTTCTTGGCTTCAGGGCCATTAAATCGTGCCTGACAGCCAGTGTAAACGCATTCAGGCCGGGTTATTGACCTGTTGCAGCGTGACTGTACTTGATGACAGACAATTTACAGGTTTACAGCTTCTGAATAAGCAAATACCCTAAGTAAAAACCCGCCAATAACAAGAATCTGGGTCACGGCATGAAAATCTATATTACACAACGTATTGCCATCGGTTTCGGCCTTCTGGTCATCTTCATAATGCTGGTCGGTGCAGGCGGCCTTTACGGCAGCCGAACGGTCAGTGCAGGCCTCAGCGCTGTCACCGAAGAAGTCCTCCCCCTGGTCGATGACAGCTATGCCCAGACGCTTGCTCTGGGGTATGCAACCACCGATCTTTACGGTGCACTGGCCCAGCGCCAGCCCGAGCGCTTTGAGCGTTATCGAGAGATGTTCAACACCAGTTTCGACCGTTTCAGTGAACAGCTCGATCAACTCCAGCTTCGGCTCAACAGTCACACCGAGCTGGCACCTATTGTGGAGCGTATTCGCAATAATGCGACAGAGTTGGAAGGCCTGTCGGAAAAGCTGTTCGCACTGCATCAGGAACAGAGCCGACTGCAGGGGGCTGTCAGCGACATCTCGGTCAAGTTCATGACTCAGAACGACGCCCTTGCCAGCTGGGCACGCAACTACCTTTCCACAGCCAGCAGTGATGAGGGCATACTGCGCATCCGATCCGTCACTCGCGCGGCCAACAGCTACCGATTCATGCTGTTCAATTACCAGCGCAATCAGGATATTGAGCGCCTGCGCAGCGATGCCGAAGACAACAGGGGCAGCCTGGTCAAGGCACATGAATTTTTCGCGGCAGCCGAACCCCGTGCCAATCAGGTCGAGCCGCTGGTACAAAATCTGGAAACCGCTTTCTACGGTGATGATGGCGTGCTGTCACTGTACAACCAGCTGACAGCCGCCGATGTTGAGCTGACCCAAACGCTGGAGCAGTTGTCAGCGCTGATGGAAGCCTCCAGTCAGGAGTCCGCCAGCATGGTAGAGGCTGCACGCACACTGGCAGCCGATACCCGTCAGGAAGGGCAACAGGCGATCAGGCTGAGCAACATGGTTATCCTGGTGATCGCTTCTGCAGCCATCATACTGGCGATTGTAATAGCGCTGCTGACCATCAATGCCCTGCGCAAACCGCTGGCCGAAATTCGCCAGCAACTGGGGCTGTTGCGCCAAGGCGATCTGCGTATCAGCTTTGATGACCAGCGCAGGGACGAATTCGGTGAGCTGGGTGAGGCACTCAATGATGTAGTCAAAGGCCTGCGCGAAATTGTCACCACAATTACACGCGGCTCCGAGCACCTTGCATCGGTTGCCAGCCAGAACTCGGCCATCAGTGAGCAAACAACGCAGGCGATGGCACATCAGAGCGATCAGCTGCAGCAAACGGCATCAGCCGCAACCGAAATTTCCAGCAGCGTGGCCGAAGTGGCCAATCACAGTCACACCACTCTGGACGCCGTTAACGAGTGTGAATCCCTCAGTGTCAGCCTTACTGATAACGTAGGTGAAACCCTGCAAAGCATCGAGTTGCAGGCTACCGGTATCCAGCAGGCGGTCAGCGTGAGTGATCAGCTTGCCAGCTACAGTTCAGAGATCGACAGCATTCTGTCAACCATTCGGGATATCGCCGAACAGACCAACTTGCTGGCACTGAACGCCGCCATTGAGGCTGCTCGGGCCGGGGAGCATGGACGTGGCTTTGCGGTGGTGGCAGATGAAGTGCGCGAACTGGCTAGCCGAACCCAGAACTCGACCGGGCGAATTCAGGAGATGGTGGAAAACATGCAGAAAAACATTACGCAGGTCGTGAGCGTGATGAAATCCAGCTACCACCAGACACAAAGCTGTGTCGAGCATGCCCATGCATCACAAATTTCATTGGATTCGCTCAATGCCGCCATTGCACACATTGGCAGCCTGAGTACACAGATTACCGAGGCTGCACGCCAGCAAACCGATGCTGTTGAAGAGGTCAGCCGTACACTGAACGGGCTTAACACCACCGCCAGTGAAACGACCGAAGGCGCACGACAGGCATCCAGCAGCAGTCGTGAGCTGCTCAGCTACGCCCATGAACAGCAGGAACTGCTGAAGCGCTTTTCGATCTGAAACCACGGGCTCATCCGGCTTGTGCAGGCCGGGTGAGCCCATGTCGGGTACGGTTTGGTTTACTTCTGCTTCTTGACAAACTTGGTCAGAATCACAATCTGCTGACCTTCAACACGCCCCTCGATGTGCTCGGGGTTGTCCGGCACCAGTGATATGTTGCGCACCGCCGTACCACGCTTGGCGGTCAGGCTGGAACCTTTTACGTTCAGGTCCTTGATCAGAGTAACCGTATCCCCCGCTTCAAGCTCAACACCATTGCTGTCCATGTGACGCACCACTTCGTCATCCGACAGGTGATCACCTGCCGCCTGGGCCCAGCTCAGCGTTTCGTCATCCAGATACATCATATCCAGCAGATCCTGCGGCCAGCCTTCACCTCGCAGACGGTTGAGCATGCGCCACGCCAGAACCTGTACCGCCGGAATCTGGCTCCACATGCTGTCATTCAGGCAGCGCCAGTGGTTGGGATCAACCTGGTCAGGGTTGTCGATCTGGGTGCGGCATGCGCCGCACAGGAGGACAGACTGATCGACACTACCATCCGAAGACGGCGGAACCGCAAAGACTGCCAGATCTTCAGTTGCGCCACAGAGTTCACACTTGGATTCGCTACGAGCCTGCAGCGCCTGTTCGATTGACATGATCGACCCTCCTGTTTATGAAGCGGCGCATTATGCCAGAAACCTTCCGCTTTTTGTGGCCTTGAACACAAAAGGCTGCCTGCAGGCAGCCTTTTCTTGACGTTCACGACAGATGGATCACTCTTCGAAGAAGAACTTCTCTTCACCGAACGCCGGTTTAAGGTGGTTCAACCAGGTGGCCTTTTCATCATACCGGGCGAAGAACGGACGCTGTACCCAGTCCGGGTTACGGCCCTGAATGAAGCGCAGCACAAACACCTTCTCACCGTTGATTTCAGTGACACCCTGAATTTCCACTTTGCCCGGCGTCGCCGACATGGATGGGCCGCGAGCCGTACGGGCAATGCCACTGACCTGCTTCATCGCCTCACGATAGGTTTTCCAGGCCTGCGCCAGCGGCACTTCAAAATAGTGCTGTGCTCCGGTATCACGTTCCACGAACATATAGTACGGCTGGATACCCATTTCCACCTGTGTCTGCCACATTTTTGCCCAGTCATCGGCCTCGGTGTTGATGTGGTTGAGCAGTGGGCCCTGGCTGCGGATATGCGCACCGGTCTCGCGGATGCACGCCACCGCCTGGCGGTGGATATCGGTTTCCATCTCGCGCCAGTGGTTGTAATGCGCCATGAAAGCCAGATGCTTGCCGGCTGCGATGATGTCACGGAACAGCGCCATCAGATCATCGCTGTCCTCATCGGTGACAAAACGGTACGGCCAGAAGGTCAGCGCCTTGGAGCCGATACGAATGGTGCGGATATGGTCGAATTCCGGCGCCAGCAGGGGCTCCAGATAGGCACGCAGGTTTTTGGTCTTCATCACCATGGGGTCGCCACCGGTGATCAGCACATCGGTCACTTCCGGGTGTTCTCGCAGGTAATCACACAGCTGACCGGATTCCTTGGCCGCGATTTTCAGTGACTGGTCGCCAACAAACTGTGCCCAACGGAAGCAGAAGGTACAGTAGCTGTGACACACCTGGCCGGAGCTGGGGAAGAACAGTACGGTCTGACCATACTTATGCTGGATGCCGTTGACCGGCTCGCCATTCACTCGCGGAATGTTCTGCTCCAGCTGGCCGGCCGGGTGCGGGTTCAGAGCCTGACGCACGTCGTTCACGACACGCTTGATCTCGGCCTTGTCACCGACCTCAAGCGCCGCTTCAACTGCCGTATAGTGTTCAGGCTTGAGCATGCCACGCTGAGGGAAGGTCAACTGGAACATGGGATCGTTGATCGCATCATCCCAGTTGATCAGTTGATCGATCACATAGTTGTTGACCCGAAACGGCAGAACGGATGCAACCACTTCCATCTCATGTCTGAGTTGGGATGGAAGTCGTTGCAACTGCGGAATCTGCGCCAGATGACGGGCCGTGTAGACTTTAAAGGCGGGGGCGATATCGGCCTCGGTGGCCTGGATAAGATTGATCGGCGTTTGTGAATTCATGGGCTCCCTTGCAAGCTTGATTGGATTCAACAGTCGACTTCAAAGCCTGAAGCCACTGTGTGTAAAACAGATGAACAGGGGGAGCATTCAGAAACTGACACACCGCCGGGGTGCAGCAGATGGGGACAGAGTCCGTTGTAACGGGCACTTGCACAAGACGTTTGCACACACGAAAAAGCAGCAAATGGGGCGTAAATAAACGCCAAAAATCGCGATAAACCCGCTAACTGTCCTCCAGAGACCGAATGCAGAAGACGAATTGTCCTACAGGCGCACGCCGGGGGTCAAGGACGCGGCTCATAACCGGATTCAGGGGGGCGCTGCCAGCCAGTTGATTTCAATGGCCGTGGCAGCACCGATCACGACATGTTCAAGACTCGGTGGCAGCAGTACCCAGCCGGGAGACACCTGCACCCTGCCGCCCATGATTTCAGCACGCGTTTGTGGAAACAGTGGCACCTTGGTGGGGTCGGCATAGCCATCCGGCCAAAGTGGCTCGGTCGTCTCGGCATCATACTTGTCACTGGCACCCAGCGTGTGGAGAAACTCGTGCGCCGCAATCAGGTTATTGCGCCCCTGGTAGTCAACCCCCGCATAACCGTTCACCAGTCCGATCAGCCCCCGCTGCAGCCCCAGCGAGTGGCGCATGCCGACCTCGTTGTGCGGCAGGTGAAAGTTCATGAAAACGCGGGCATCCACCTCACCACGCGGCAGGGGGTCGTTGAACACGACCCAGAGCTGCATTTTAAGCGACCACCAGATCGCATCCAGAATACTGGGATGCTCAGGGACCTGGGGCGGGTTGGATTCGACCTGTGGTGCCAGCTGTACCCATACCGGCTGCTCCAGCGACAAGCGGTATCGAGCGGCCTCACGATTGAAAAACAGTTCGATATCCTGAAACTGCTCAACACGCAGCTGATCGATCCAGGCCTGGGTCAGAGGGTCACCATCGGCGTTGACCGGATAGATGGCAAGGCGCACCGGCTGTTGCCACCAAACCTCATTACTGCGGCTGAGCCAGAGGTTGGTCAGCAGCAACAGGAGAACCAGCAGCAAAAGCAGCTGGATACCGTATAGCAGGGACGTTTTACTCATCCGAATCTCAACTGAAAATTCCGATGATGACAGCATAGCGCAGCAGCTTGCCCAGCGTAATGGCGACAAGACTGGCCAACAGATTGACTCGCAGCCAACCGGCCACGAAACAAAGCGGGTCGCCCACCACCGGCAGCCAGGCCAGCAGCAACACCAGTGCTCCATAGCGCTCGATCCAGCGCCTTGCACGCTGATGCTCGGGCTTGTCCAGCGCCCGCAGAGGAAAACGATGCGCTACCCAGTACCCCATACCCCAGGTAATCAGACTGCCCAGCACGTTGCCGACAGTTGCCATAAGCAGCAGCAACCCCAGTGGATACTCGCCGGAGGCAACCAGCCAGGCCAGCAGGGCCTCAGAGCCACCCGGCAGCAGAGTCGATGAGATCAGCGCACTGAAAAACAGCCCCACTGGGCTCAACAGTGCGTCGTTCAAGCGTTCAGTCCCTGCCGGATGCAGCGCAACAGGCCATACTCATACTGCCCCGCAAGCGCCTCATGCACTGCCTTTAGTGAATCACCAAACTGCTGCTGACAGAAACGGATCGTCTTTTCGATTTCGGCACGTTCGGCAGCGGACAGTTCTACCACCTCATCCACGCTGATCCTGCGCTCGCGGATTGCATGTGCGAGGTGACCATAGATCACATTGACGGACAGTTTCTGCTGCCTCGCCACCTGCTCAACGGTCATGCCGGCACGATACAGCAGCAGTGACTCTTCAGCCTGTGTCTGCTGACTGTCCGAGGGCTCATCCTGAAACTCGGCGATCAGATCGAGGAAGGGCTGGCCGTAGAGATCGAGCTTTCGCTCCCCGACACCACTGAGTCGACGCATCTGCTCGGCGCCCAGCGGCCGATACAGCACCATCTCCATCAGCGTCGCATCATGGAAAATGACATAGGGTGGCACATCCTGCTCCTGCGCCAGCTGCCGGCGCAGGTTGCGCAGAGCCTCCCAGAGGCGGTGCTCAGCCGGATCAAGCTTCTGTTGCGCCGCTGCAGAGCGGCCACCACTGGAGGTGCGCTTGCCGCCTGCAGACGAGACTTTCAGGTCACGCCGCAGCTCCAGCGTTTCTTTTCCCTTGAGCAAAGGCCGGCAGCGGTCACTCAGGTGCAACACTCCAAAGCCCTGAGGATCAACGTTGAGGTAACCGCGCGCCACCAGCTGACGAAACACGGAGCGCCACTGCTGCTGATCCAGGTCCTTGCCGATGCCCCATACGGACAGCTGCTCATGCCCGCGTTGGCGAGTCTTGTCACTGGACTGGCCACGCAGAATATCGATGATGTAGTTGACCCCGTACTGCTGACTGCTGCGGTAGACCGCCGACAGCGCCTTGCGTGCCGCTTCGGTACCATCCCAGACCGGTACAGGTTCCAGACAGGTATCGCAGTTGCCACAGGGTTGATGCGCATGTTCACCAAAGTAGCTCAACAAAGCCTGACGGCGACAGCTGGTGATTTCACACAACCCCAGCATCGCTTCCAGTTTCTGCCGCTCAATCTGCTTCTGGGCCGCTTCCGCCTGGGAACCTTCCAGCATCTGACGCAGAAAAATCACGTCCTGCAGCCCGTACACCATCCAGGCATCCGCCGGCAGACCATCGCGACCGGCACGACCGGTTTCCTGATAGTAGGCTTCAATCGAACGCGGCAGATCCAGGTGCGCCACAAAACGCACATTGGGCTTGTCGATCCCCATGCCGAAGGCGATGGTCGCCACCATGATGATCGACTCTTCAGTCAGAAAGCGGTGCTGGTGATGCTGACGCAGCTGTGCGTCCAGCCCGGCATGGTAGGGCAGCGCATTGAAGCCACGCTCGCACAGCCAGGCGGCTGTTTCTTCCACCCGCTTGCGCGACAGACAGTACACCACGCCCACATCCTGCGCATGCTCATCGCGGATGAAACGCAGTAGCTGCTCCCGTGCACGGTCCTTCTGGCCAATACGGTAGCGAATGTTGGGACGGTCAAAGCCGCAGACAAACGCAGCAGCATCGGTCAACGCCAGCCGATCGATGATTTCCTGACGGGTACGCGCATCTGCTGTGGCCGTCAGCGCGATGCGCGGGACGCCGGGAAACCGCTCACGCAACTCGCTCAGCTGCATGTATTCGGGACGGAAGTCATGGCCCCACTGAGATACGCAGTGCGCCTCATCGATGGCAAAGAGTGCCACACGACACTGACTCAGCAGCTGGCGAGTGCGCGGCTGCTGCAAGCGTTCAGGGGCAACATAGAGCATATCGAGTTGACCACTGCGCAAAGCCGCTTCGGTCTGCTGCAGCTCGTCCAGAGTCATGGCCGAGTTGAGACAACCGGCCCGGATGCCCAGCTGTGACAGGGCACTCACCTGATCATGCATCAACGCGATCAGGGGCGAAATTACAACCCCGCAGCCCTCACGCACCAGTGCCGGCAACTGATAGCAAAGTGACTTGCCACCGCCAGTGGGCATTACCACCAGCGCATCGCGGCCATTTATAAGGGTTTCAACCACCGTTTCCTGCGGGTGACGAAAGGACTCGAAGCCGAACACATCGGCCAGTATTTGTCGGGCGCGCTCTATCATGGCCGGCATTATCCGTGATCACCGGCATGAAGTCATCCACAGCCATACCCCCGGGGCCCGCTTCAGGGTAGAATCATCCGTTGACCTGAACTTGCGGATGCTGTGAACCATGAATGCAAACATGCCTGCCCTGATTACCGAAGAGGAACTGGACCGTCTGGAGGAGTTTCTGTTCTCCGATGCCGTGTCCGACGAAGCCCTGGACCTGATCGGCGCGCACGGTTTTCTCTGTGCCCTGAACATCAGCCCCGAGCCCGTTGCCGAGTCCGAGTGGCTTGAACAGCTGTTCGACGGTGAGCCGGAATGGGCCAGTGCCGAAGAAAAGACCGAGATCCTGTCGCTGCTGCGCAAGCTGTACCAGACCATCGGCAACGACCTGTACAACGATCAGGAGATTCTGCTGCCCTGTGAGCTGAGTCTTGAGCCTGAAGAAGATGAAGAAATGACCGAACTGACCATCTGGGCACAGTCCTTCATGGAAGGTGTTTTCCTGAAAGAGGAACAGTGGTTCGGTGAAGAGGAGGAAACCGTAGCCGGCCTGCTGCTGCCAATCATGGTAGCTTCGGACCTGTTCGAGGATGAAGAGATCCGCGACATCAGTGATGACCGCGCTCTGCGCGAAGAGATGTGCGTACAGATTCCAGAAGTCCTGATTGACCTCTACCTGCACTTCCACGCGCCGGAAAAATGATTCCGGTTCACTGATCCGCAGGCAGGCCGGGCGCAATGCCCGGCCATACCCACCTGTGCTTTAGTAAGTCACACGCAGTGAACTGCCCTGCCCCAGCACCCTGATACGCTCTCCCTGACGGAAGAACTGGCCGTTATCCACTTCCTGTACCACTGAGACCACACGACCGGAATCAAGACGAATGGTCAACTCCTGCCCCTGCCGGGTAGTGACGGACTTCTCGACTCTCTGGCCCACCAGGCCACCGGCAACAGCCCCCACCACAGTGGCCAGGGTTCGTCCACTGCCACCACCGATCTGATTGCCGGCAATACCGCCGACAACAGCGCCGGTACCGGCACCCACAACGCCATCGTCACGCCCTTCGATCACCACCGGTGTCACTGACTCGATAGTGCCATACTGTACCGTCTGAGCCTGACGCACCTGATCCCGACTGTAGCTTGTACCATACAGCCCCTGCTGGGCACACCCACCCAAAAGACTGGCCGTGAGCACGGTCGTTAGAATAATGGCTTTGTTCATGACACTCTCCGTTATCTGATCTTCAATACCAGTTGACTCAACAATGCCCAAACAAGTTCTTTTGCCTTGCGATGCCATGGGCGACGTGACCACTCTTCTGCAGTCACCTCATGGCACTGCTCCATGTCGACATTGATCAGCTGTTCAACCTGAGCCGTCAGCTCAGCGTCTTCTACCTCTATATTAGCCTCTAAATTCCAGCGCAGGTTCCAGTGATCAAGATTACAGGAGCCCAACGATACCCAGTCATCGACCAATCCCACCTTGGCATGTAAAAAACGCGGCTGATACTCGTAAATCCGCACACCTGCATTAAGCAGGCGCCGGTAATAGCGTTTCGAGGCGTGATAGACCCAGAACTGGTCAGTGTAGGGACCTGCCACGATCATGCGCACATCCACCCCACGCCTGGCCGCCCGGCGCAGCGCCGTGCGGATCGACAGCGAAGGTAGAAAGTAGGCGGTTTCAAGCCAGACACGATGCCGGGCGCCGTTAACCTGATTAAGAAAGGCAACTTTAATGTCTTGCTGATACAACCCCTGCACGGTGGTGACACGCATCCGCGCCCCACCTGTTTCTGGCTGTGCAGAAGGCGGCGGCAGTGCCTGTCCGCTGCAGCGCAGCCAAAGGCGGTTGTAGAGGCAAGCCAGATCCTCCACCACCGGTCCCTGTACTGCACACATGAGCTCATGCCAGGGACAACCGGTACGGCGCGACAGCCAGTATTCATCTGCCAAACCTGCGCCGCCAATGAAAGCCAGGCTTTCATCCACCAGCAGCAGCTTGCGGTGGTCGCGGGCAAAGTTGCGGGTCCATTTGGACAACTGCAGCGGGTTGTACAGAATCAGCTGAACGCCTCCCGCCTGTAGCCGCTCACGATCAGCCCGGGCCAGGTGGCGACCGCCAAACCCATCGATCAACAGCCGGACATCCACCCCCCGCAGCACCGCGTCGGTGAGCGCCTGGATGAATCGATCCAGAATCTTGCCCGAGCTGACCATGTAAAACTCCAGCCTCAGGGTGGAACGCGCCTGCTCGATGGCCTCCAGCATCTGCGGGAAAAAACTTTCCCCGTCCACCATCAGCCTGACCCGATTGCCACCACGCCACTCAAAGCGCTGCCGCATCGATACTCCTCGTTTCAGAGCTGGCGCTGACCATAAAGCCGCGCATACAACCCCTGCTGGTCAAGCAGCTCATCATGACTGCCCTGTTCGATAACCTTTCCATCTTCAAATACGTAGACCTTGTCTGCCTGACGGACTGCGCTGAGGCGATGCGCTACAATCACGGTGGTACGGCCACTGAGAAACTCGGACATGGCACGGTGCAAGGCAAATTCTGTCTGGGTATCCAATGCCGAGGTGGCTTCATCCAGAATGACCACCGCCGGGTCTGTCAGCACCATGCGAGCAATCGCCAGACGCTGACGCTGGCCGCCCGAGAGCCGAACCCCCTGACGCCCCACCATGGTATCGAGCCTCTGTTCCAGCGCCATGACAAAGGTTTTCAATTGCGCAACATCCAGCGCCTGCCATAGAGCGTCATCCGAAATTTCACGTCCCAGTGTCAGGTTATCACGGACAGAGCCGTTAAACAGAGCTGGCTGCTGCAGTACTGTGGAAACATGTTCACGCACGCGCTCCAGCCCGATCCGTTGCACCGGAACCCCGTCAAAACAGACATCACCCTGCTGCGGTGGATACAGCCCCAGCAGTACCTGCACCAGAGTGGACTTGCCACCGCCACTGGCCCCCACCAGCGCAACTTTCTGGCCAGCCGGAATCTCAAGACTTATACCGCGCAGCACTTCCTGCCCCGGGTAGTAACTGAAATGAACATCGCGCAAACTGATGGAAACTGTTTTGCGGTTCTCGAAAGGGTTCTGCAGCTGTGGGTAGCGGGGCTCAAGATTCAGGGCCAGCAATCGATTGACCCGTTCCAGCGCCGCCCGCGCCCCGAACCAGGCATACTGCATGCCCAGAATTTCCTGCACCGGCCCCATCATGAACCAGAGATAGCCAAACACGGCCATCATCTGTCCCACTGATAGATCCGAAAACACCACCATCAGCATGGAAACCGCACGGAACAGGTCAACGCCCACCATGAACAGCATAAAGCTCAAGCGATTGGCGGCATCAGAGCGCCATTCAAAGCTTGAGGAGTGGTTGCGCACCTGTCTTGCGCGTTCAATCAGCTGCTGCAGGTAATGCTGCTCCCGGTTGGCCGCACGGATCTGCTGGATCGCATCCAGGGTTTCTGTCAGCGCACCCTGAAAAAGCTCATAGGCTGAATTTTCCCGCGCCTTGAGATGCTTCACCCGTTTGCCAACGGTCATGGTCAGCCAGATGACAAAGGGGTTCAGAAACAGAATGAACAGTGCCAGCTGCCAATGCATCCAGAGCAGAATCACGGCAGTGCCGATGATCGACAGCACCGCCACCAGAAAGCGGCTGACCGAACTGCCAACAAAGCGATCTACCGTATCCAGGTCCGTTACAAAGTGGGATGCCACGCTGCCACTGCCCAGCGTTTCATACTCGGCCATGGAGATCCGCTGCAGCCGCTCGAGCAAGCCAGCACGTATGTGATAGATCACGTCCTTTGAAATGATCGTAAACTGGCGAGCCTGCAGTACGTTCAGGCCCAGGGCGAACAGTCGCAACAGGACCGTCAGCACCAGAACCGACCCGATATACAGTGGAGGCCCCTGCCAGGGTTCAGGAAACAGGTTGTTGACGGTGGCGACCACAACTCCGGGTTGATCCAGCAGCACCTCATCGACCAGCAACGGCATCAAAAGTGGCAGAGGCACACTCAAAGTAGCCGCAAGAATGGCTATCAGGTTGGCCAGAATCAGCTCGCGTCGGTGGCGCAGTGCAATATTGAAGATGTAATGCCAGTCGTAACTGGATGGTGAAGAAGCAGACACCCGAAGCTCCCTATCGACAGACCTGTCGTTGCACTACAAATGTACGCCGCTGGCGTAAAGAAAAACACCCGCGATCAGCGGGTGTTTTCAGTCACTCTGTACGGCGCTATCAGTTGCCGGCGTCTTTCAGCATCGCGTAAAGCTGATCTTTCAACTTCAGACGCTTCAGCTTGTACTCTTCTTCCGTGCGAGTCGAGACCGGAAGGGTTTCCGCTTCCATCTGCTCCACTTCCTTGGTAATCACATGATATTCGTCGAACAGCTTGGCAAAATGCGCGTTTTCCATCTTCAGAGTGTGAATCTGATCACGGTATTCGGGCAGTTCATGGACGAGATCATGGTGTTCAATAGTCATCAACGTATTTCCTGAGGTTGTTGTCACGGTACGGTTTTACTATCCTTCAGGCATGATAGGTTTTCCATGACAGGCGTCAATAGCTATTCGCGGGGCCCACATGATCCACACACTCATCCTTCCTGACACCCCGGTCGGGCCCCTGACGCTGCAGGCTGACGCAAAGGGGTTGTGCCGAGTTGACTTTGGCCAGCGCAGTACAGCCCAGAGCCCCGAACACCTGGTCCTGCAGGCGGCGGCCAGCCAGCTTGAAGCCTATTTTGCCGGTAGACTGAAGCAGTTTGACCTGCCTCTGGCCCCGGTCGGTACCGCCTTTCAGGAGCAGGTCTGGAACAGACTGCTTGAAATCCCCTGGGGCAACACCTGCAGCTATGGCGACATCGCGGCCCGGATTGGCAATCCCGGGGCCTCCCGTGCCGTGGGACTGGCCAATAACCGCAACCCGCTGCCCATCATCATTCCCTGCCACCGTGTTGTTGCCAGTAACGGTGAACTAACCGGCTATGGCGGTGGCTTGAAGCACAAGATCTGCCTGTTACAGCTGGAGCAGATCGCGATCCAGCCGGCCAAGCAGCCCGAGCGCACCCGCATCATCCGTAAGCCGGCATAATCGACCCGACGAAGACTCGACCTTGACCGGGATACAGGGTAGTTTATGCACCCCACTCCCAGTGTTTAAAGTGAAGCTGCCTCAGATGGATACCCTGACCCTGCAGCCGCTGGCCCAAGCCAACGGTGACGTTCAGATTCCGGGCTCGAAGAGCCTCTCCAACCGCATTCTGCTGCTGGCCGCTCTGGCCGAGGGCAGCACCCGAATCACCAACCTGCTCGACAGTGATGATGTGTGCCATATGCTGAACGCACTCAAGGCACTGGGGGTCGATTATCGGCTCGCCGATGACCGCCGCAGTTGTGAACTGGATGGTTTGGGGCAGGCGTTCAAGGCAGATCAGGCTCTGGAGCTGTTTCTGGGCAATGCCGGTACAGCGATGCGACCACTGTGCGCAGCACTTTGTACCAGCCAGGGAACGTTTACCCTGACGGGTGAACCACGCATGTATGAGCGGCCGATTGCCGATCTGGTGGATGCCCTGTTGCCGCTGGGTGCTGATATCGAATATCTGGGCGACCCCGGCTACCCGCCACTGCGCATCAACGCTGGCGGCCTGAAAGGGGGCGAAGTCAGTATTCGCGGCAACATCTCAAGTCAATTTTTAACCGCATTATTGATGGCCGCACCGCTGGCAGAAGGTGATCTGAGCATCCGTGTAGAGGGTGAACTGGTCTCCAAGCCCTATATCGACATTACCCTGCACACCATGGCCCTGTTTGGCGTAGAGGTGGAAAACCACGACTACCAGCGTTTTGTGGTACGCGCCGGTCAACAGTACCGCTCACCGGGCGAGGTGATGGTGGAAGGTGATGCCTCTTCAGCCTCCTACTTCCTGGCCGCCGCTGCGATTGCCGGCGGTACCGTACGGGTTTACGGCGTGGGTGCCGACAGCGTACAGGGTGACAAGGCTTTTGCCGATGTGCTGGGCAAGATGGGAGCACAGGTCAACTATGGCCCGACCTGGATTGAAGTGACACGGGGCGAGCTCAACGGTGTCGACCTGGACCTGAACGCCATCCCCGATGCCGCCATGACCATTGCCACCACGGCCCTGTTTGCCAAGGGCCCCACCGCCATTCGCAATATTTACAACTGGCGCGTCAAGGAAACCGACCGTCTCAGCGCGATGGCGACAGAGCTGCGCAAGGTCGGGGCTGAAGTGGTCGAGGGAGAGGACTTTATCGAAATCACGCCACCGGCACAGATTCAGAGCGCCGCCATCGATACCTATGATGACCACCGCATGGCGATGTGTTTCTCGCTGGCCGCGTTTGGCGATGCGCCGATCACCATTAATGATCCCGGCTGCACCCGCAAGACGTTTCCGGAATATTTCGAGCTGTTCCGCCGCATCACTGCCTGATGCGGCCGTCCGGCTTGGGCACGGGTTGAACCTGCCCAAGCCGCTTCAGGCTTTATCCGCTTTTGAGCCACCCATGCAGTTGGGCGATTGGGGCACCTGACCATTGCGCTGCTGCCATTCTTCCGGCGTATGCAGATGCAGTGCCAGTGCATGGATCGGGTTCTGCATCAATTCTGCCACCAGCCCATATACCAGCTGATGACGCTGCACCAGCCGCTTGCCGGCAAAGTCAGGGCTGACCAGTACCAGCTTGAAATGACTTTCGGTTGCCGGGCCGGAGTGCATGTGGCTCTCGTTTTCCAGCACAAACCATTCAACCTGCATGCCGGCATTCACCAGCTCTTCAATACGTTCAGCAACGCTCATCTACAACTCCAGGGCTTACTGATCACGCAGACGATCCTTGCGTGCCAGCTTGATAAAATGATGGTGGATACGCCGTGTGGCGAGCCAGACACTGAAGGCAACCACCGGAACCGAAATGCCGATTGCCAGTGATTTGTCCAGTGGCACCCCCGCATCATACAGGGCCTCGAACAGATACTTCAGCAGCCCGATCAGGTAATAGCTGATCGCCACCACGGACAGCCCCTCTACCGTATGCTGCATCATCAGCTGGATACGAGAACGACGGTCCATTGAGCTGAGCAGCTGCTGATTCTGCTGCTGTATGCCCAGCTCCACTCGGGTGCGCATCATATCAGACACACGATCCACTCGCCGCGACAGATCTTCCAGTCGCTCACTGCTCGCCTGGCAGGTACGTACTGCCGGGGTCAGGCGGCGGGTGAGAAACTCGGTAATCGTCAGATGCCCTGACACTTCATCCTCACGCAACGCCTCAAGGCGCGTCAACACCAGCTCATGGTACGCCTTGGTCGCACCAAAGCGGAACGTGGAGCGGGCACGCCAGGACTCGATACCGGCTGCCATCTCAATCAGATCGGCCAGCAACTCACGCTCGTTAACCTCGCCATTACCTGCCAGCTGCTGCGTCAGTTCAGCCAGACGTGCATCCATCCGCACCAGTTCGGGTGAAACCGTACGCGCCAGTGGCAGGGCCAACAGGGCCATCAAGCGGTAGGTCTCAATCTCCATCAGACGCTGGGTCAGACGGCCAAGCTGACTGTCACTCATCTGTTTGTTGACCACCATCAGGCGGCCGAAACCGTCCGAATGCAGCTGAAAACTGGCCCAGACTCGCGCATCACCATCCTGCGGGCTACTGCCCACAAGGCGCATCTCTTCAAATGCCTGCTTTACCTGAGGCAGACTCGGTTCCGGCCCCTGCCGAGCATCTTCAATACTGACATGAAATGCCGCCACTACCTGGCCAGGCAGGGTTTCAATCCAGCCTTCGGGCAACGGGGTCAGACCGGTTACGTCAAAGGCGCCACTGCCCTCGGGAATATCCAGATTAACGAAAGTGAAGGTTGTGAACTCGGTATGCTGCTCAAGACGCATGCGAAAGGTGCCGCAATCATACTCATAGCAGTTGCGATCCCCCTGCTCGACCGGGCAGCCAAACAGCGCGTACAGCTGGTGTAGATGTTCATGCTGCCCCTGACGATCAGCTTCGTTACACAGCAGCGCCATATGCGTAACCCGAGCCGGGCTTGGAATGACCTGAAACGGTCGTGAATGCAGCTCATCGTACAACAGCGAACGCAATGGATGGATATTCATGGGCCTGTCTTTATATGCCAAAAATCTAACATTAAAGAATTCTGCCGCCGCAGGCCAGTGCCGCGCATCGTCAATTGTGGTCGGTTTGCTTTATACTTGCGACCTGATGTGAGTGCAGGTGACCATGATTATTCGCGTATTGCCCCAGCTGGAGAGTCGAGAGGAATGGCTGGCTTTTTGCCGCCGCGAAATGCCCTATTGCCTGATCGACCACCCGAGCTGCCTGGTCGATTTTCAGACCCACTTCCTGCAGCTGACCCTGTTCGATACCGTGCCTGAAGTGCGCTATACCCTGGGCTCGCGCCGCTCGATGGAACCCGCCTGGCAACTGATCAAGGGCTGCAACTGGAGTCTGACCCGACTGATCGAGGGGCTCGCCTCACTGGACTTTGGCAGCAACGTGCGTGACAACGGCCTGCTCGGACTTGAAGGTGAGCTCAGCGCTCGACGGTCTTTCCCGCGTGACGCCCATCTGCACAGCCCCGCCAGCAGCCGCCTGCTGGCTCCACTTAAAACACTGCCGCAACACTGGTGCGCTCACACCCTGAGTTGCCTGCTGGCAAACGAACAGTTCCGTGACTGGCGCGAAGAGCAGGAAGATGCCAGCCTGAGTGCGGCCGGAGTGCTGTTGGACATGCTCGACCATTCCGAGCTATGGAGCGGGCGCCCCTTCGGCCCTCGTCTGCAGCTATGCTACCGAGGACAGGTACTGGCCAGCCTGATTCCCGAACTGGAAAGGTATCCTTCAGAGCCAGCGCGGCGGGGACTGCTGGCAGCCCCGCCGCGCTGATCGACTCAAAGCGTCAAGGACGCCTCTTCCACGTCGGCAGCTTCAGCCGCCATGATCTTGTAGGGATGATCAGAGGCAAGCAACTCCTTGCCCTGTTCTGTGGGAAACTCCACATCCAGATCAACTACACGACCATCACGGCACACATTGATGATGGTATCCATGCAGGACGACAGCAGTGAATACTTTTCATCCGGCGCTGCAATAATCGTCTGCAGGCCAAGATCCGACATGAAGCCCAGTGACGTCACCGTGTTCTCGGAGTCGAGCTTGTTGAACGCCTCGTCGAATACAGACAGACTCATGCCGCCCACCGGACGCCCGTCGCCGCCTTCCTTGAGGCGATAGGTGGCCCCCAGCGCAGCCGCCATGGCCACATAGAACGGTACCTGATGCTCACCACCGGAGCCGGTCTTGATACGTTGCGTCAGGGTCGTCTTGCGGTTGCCCTGCAGGTCTTTCACCACCAGCTCGAAGTTGTAGAAGTTACGATAGTCCTGCAGCAGACTGCTCTCGCCTTCATCACGCAGCACATCGTGGATCTTGTTCAACGCTTCACGGTGGGTGTTATCCCCCTGATGCTGGATATCGAACAGGGTTCCCACGTTGGCCTGATCCAGACGGGTGTAGGCTTCGACCAGCTCCAGAATATCCTTCAGCTCAGGGTTGGGCATCATCTCGAAGCTGTACATCTCCTGATGGAACGGACGGTTCTTCAGGTGGCTGTTCAGCTCGCGGATCAGATCCTTGATCTTGTTGATCTGATCATTCAGGTGCGCCACAAAGTCGGAACGGAAGGCGGTCTCGGCCTCCAGACGGGCACGCTCGGCCTTCTTCGTATACTCGGCCAGCTCGGAGTCACGCAGCGCCTGAACGGTCTTGTTGACGTAGAACTCCAGGTCTTCGTGACTGGAATCGGCACTGATGTTATCCAGCTCCTGATGGCTCATGCCGCCGCCGTGATAACGCGCCTTGTACTGGGCCACCGCATCACGCACGGCGTTTTTCTTTTTCTCATGCAGCTGCAGTTCTGACTGAGCCTTTTTCGCTGCCTCGAAAATAATGCGCTCCAGCTCACCACCGCAGCTTTCGTCCAGATAGTCGCGCTTTTCCTGCGCCGACTGGGCATCAAAGTGGGGCTTTTCCTCGCACAGCGTACGCGCCTGGGCGTGTTCCACCAGCTCCTGCTCCAGCACTTCAAGAGACGCGTTGTCCTTGATCATACCGGTACGGACTCTCTGCAGCTTGTCCATCAGGGTTTTCTGGCGTGATTCAACCTGCTTCTGACTGTCGGCAAGCTCGGCAATGCGCTGCTGAATGCCGCTGTCATCGTGGTTGCGCAGATCCACAACCGCCTGCTCGTAACCCTGAATTTCGCTGCTGAGCTGTTCGCGCTGATTGACCAGGTCGAACACGCTTTCGGTGACCTGAGTCAGGCCCGACGTCATACTGATCAGGGCATCACGCAACTTTTCCAGTGACTCGTGACGTTTGCCCAACGTAGTGAATTCCGCGATCAGTTCATCAACCTGACGCCCCTGCACTTCCAGCTGATCCTGACGGCGACGGATGCCCATGATCGGGCTCAGTTCGTTGATGGAAGTGGTCGAGCCTTCGGTCTGCAGCATGCAATCGTAGGTCAAGGCCCGTTCCTGACGCAGCAGCTCCTGCTCGGTCTCCACCGCCATCACGCCACCCAAGGCACGGTTGAGGTAGGCCTGGGCGTGCTCGTTGTCGGTGTCGATAAACTGTGCCAGTGAGCCCGGCTTGCTGCGATGCAGCCAATCACCTGACTTGGTGGTATTGATGATTCGACATCCCTTGAGATGACGCCCCTTGCGGCGGTACAGGGTGATCGCTTCCTTGACCCGATCCGGTGCCACCACCAGTGCTTCACGGCGTGCCCCCAGGAAGGACTCGATGGCGATACGCCACTTGTCATCGTTGATATCGGCCAATTCACAGATCGGTGTGGAGTCGATGCCGTACTCGCTCAGCAGCTCCATCAACTCACGCGTATTGTGACGAATCGGCGCACGCCCCTGCTGCAGCTGCTCTACCGCGCTCTTCTGGTTCTGAATCAGACTGCGCAGGTCGTTAATGCGGATCACCGATTCTTCGTAGCGGCGCGAAATCGCCTTGCGCACGCTGTCGACCTGCCCCTTGAGTTCGTTGATCACCTTATCCACACTGACCGGCTCTGAGGGCCAGGCATCGGCCAGCATATTCTCGCCGGAACGCCACAGCTCAACCGAGCGCTCCACCAGCGGTTTGAAATCATCCGGCAGCAGGTCGTTGTAGCTGGCAAAACTCACGGTGGTACGCAGCAGATTGTAGGCCTGCTGGATCTTGTCCTTGACCACGTTCTGCTCGTGCTGACGCGCCTTGACGGTGGATTCCAGTGCATTGATCTTGTGGGCCGAATCGCTGCTGTTCAGCTCGGCACGGGCATCGGCCAGATCCTGCATCGCCTGGTTAAGACGCGCACTGTTCTCTTCCAGATCCTGCTGCAGCTTTTCTTCCTGCTCTGTATAGGCTTCCAGCCGCTCGGCCGCATCTTCCTTGCGCAGATCCGCCTGTTCAAAACGGCCTTCGTGTACCACCCATTCGTACTCAACCGCGTTTTTCACATTGCGGCTGATGCCGTTGCACAGCTCCTGTGCTTTTTCCAGCTCAGCAATGCGGTTGGACACCTCAAGCGTCTTCTGCTCCATCGCCCGGTATTCATCCAGCGACTTGCGGAAGGCACCGACGTGTACGATGTTTTCGTCCAGCACGAATTCACGGATAAACCGGGTGGGGCTGTCGATCGGCACAAATTTCAGCGCGTTCTTGAAGTTTTTGACGAACTTGTCGTCATCATTCGGCATCTGTGCGTCATGGCTCAGGTGCGTCACCATATCGCGGATAAAGCGATTGGCACGTTTTTCCAGAATCATCTCCGGGCACTGCTTGAGCAGGCTGTCACGCACTTCGTTCCAGGGACGCGGCATGCGGCCATTGCCTTCCTTGACCGAGAAGTCATCCAGCGACACGGAGAACTCCGGCAGAATGAAGCGACCCAGCACATCCTCTTCCGCACTGGCAGTTGATGCGCTGATGGCAATGCCGATACAGCTTTCTTTCGCGGTTTCGGTATCGAAGAAGCTCAGTGCCATGTAGGTCAGTGAATCTTCACGAGCGGTAGCCTTCTTGCCGTTATCATCCATGAAGCCCAGGCAGTAGGTGCGCAGAGAGCGCTCGCTCTTTTCACCGGCCGAGGCGTTGAAGCTCAGGTGGCGCTTGTGGCCCCCCATGAGTACGGTCTGGATCGCATCCAGCAGGGATGATTTGCCCGAGCCGTTGGGGCCGACAATCGCCACATTACCCTTGATCGGAATCTCGACTGCGCCCAGCACATACCAGTTGACCAGCACAATCCGGTTAAGCTGCTTCATGCGGGCTTCTCCTCAGTCTCGGGGGTTGGCGTGTCCGGCAGGTCGGCCGGATCGGTATCCTCGGGCTCCAGCTGATCACGAATGTCGGTGTCGCACAGCGCTTCGAGCTGGCCGATGTAGTCTTCCACTACCACCTGACGAATGGTCGGGTTGATCTTCAGTGGAATGTTTTTCGGGTCGGTTTCATCCTGCTTGCCGCGTTCAATCAGGCCGTGGCGAGTAAACAGTGAGATGATCTCCTTGAGACGGGTCTCGTTGGGGATCTCCTTGCCGGTCAGGTTGCTGAACAGGCGCAGCAGCTCGTCGGTACTCGTGTAGGCCTTGCCGCCTTCCACTTCAAAGCTTTCCAGTTTCTGCTCGTACTGCTGACGCAGGCAGAGCATCAGCAGCGACTCGTCCAGTTTCAGACGCAGCACACGCTCTTCACCCTGCGGCAGAATACCCAGATAGGCTTCATCTGGCTGATACACCAGGCTCCAGCCAATCGCCGCAAACAGGTTACGAAAATACTCCGTGTTGCCGGCAATCAGAAAATAGCTGTCACGGTGCACCGGCCGGTCCGCATAGAGAAACTGGTTGCTCAGCAGCAGGTTGGCGGCACGGATGAAGTCATCGGCGTCATGCTGTTCATTGCGGGAGACGATTTTCTGCAGATCACCAAGCATTAGCTGTTCCTGTGGATAACAAAACCACGACACTCCACCATTCCGGAGACGTTGACGTAGTTGTCTTCAAATTGAATTCGATAGCGCTGCCGCATCCGCTGCGCCTTCTTGCCCAGCGAGTTGAAGTGACGCACGTAACTGAAGCAGATGTAGTCTTCCACCGTGCCGATCCGAAAATCGGTTGCCCTCAGCTGGTCGCGACCGGCAAGCTGGCTTTCCAGGTAGGTTTCGATACGATCCACATTGACCTCGCGCCGCTCTTTCCATTCCTTGAAAAGACGCCGCAACTCCAGCACGGCAGGATCGATCTCTTTCTGGGTAATAATGCGCGGCTGAGCCTCTACCCGGCGACGTACCGGTGCACGTACACTGGCGGGTGAAATAAAGCCCACCTCATCAAGCGTCGTGAGCGGCGGGATGACTTTTTCCGGCAAGTTACCCACTGCCGCGATCAGGCGCGACAAGCGCGCCGCCATGCCCGGTGTGGTCTTGTCCATGTAGCGCACGGTATCCGCCACCCGCTTCTCCAGCTGGTAGCGGAAATCGTCAATGGCGGCCAGGCGCTGATCCACCGATTCAAAGATCCGGATAATACGGTTGATATGCTGGTGGACCTGCGCTTCCGCAACGTCGTATGACATATCCAGCTGCATCTGATAATGCTCAGCCAGCTGCTGCAGTTTGAGTGGATCGAATTGCAGGTCGCGCAGCATGGAGAGAATCTGACGCCGGAAGCGAAACGGGTTGTTGCGGGTTTTCAGCGTCTTGTAGTCGGATACCAGTATCTGCTCAACAAAACGGTCGAAGAAGCCGCGTACGATCTCCTGCGGGTTGTTGCTGGCCGACAGGTTCATTTTCAGCTCTCGCAGGCCCAGCATCATATCGGTCAGGTGGGCGCTGAAATCCGCCGCTGTTTGGGCCGCTTCAGACAGCGTGATGCCACGCCCCAGAGGGTCGCTGACCGCTGATTCAAGGGAGCTGAGCACGTTCAATACGGCACCGCCGTAACTGCGTTTTTCCAGCCGGGCGATACTGACCAGCGAGCGCAGCAGGTAGCTGACTGAAGGCGAAAGCAGTACATAGGTGCGATACACCTTTTGCTCCTCTTCCAGCCAGCCGGTCTGAACCAGGCGCCGATAGATGCGATTGGTGTACTCGGCACTGGAACGAGGCGGCTCTGCGCCTGCATCTTCGCCGGGCTCTGTCTCCCAGCGGCGCACACCCAGCCTCACCACGGCATTCTCGATGCTGGAGCGCACCAAGTCCCGCGGGATAAATGGATCGATCAGATCCTCGTCAAAAAAGAGATCTGCCAGCTCCAGCAGCACCGACTGATACACCTGCCGGTTCTGCCCCGAGAGCGGGAGAAATATGTCTTCAGGAAGCTTGTTGAAAAGCACTGATCCGTCCAGTTATACGCTGATGCCGATAGCAGGCTATGTTAGCGAAAAACGGGCAGGGAGATAAGGGGAATTGCGTCTGAATGGATATAGCGCAAGAGCCCGCCAATTGGCAGGCTCTGAAACCATGATGGCTTAATCCACGTGGATTACGCCATTTTCAAGCAATGCAGCCAGCAACTCGGCCTGATCCGAGCCGACATCCAGCCCCAGGTCACTGAAAGTCATATTCTCAATGGTCATCACTTGATCAATACCCGCATCAATACCCTCACCGGCATGATTCAGGGAGATCAACAGGTTGCCGCCCTCTTCCGCTACATGGATGTAGTTGACCAGTGTATCCAGGCTGTCACCGCTTGCACCTTCGAGCAGATCAGAGAGATCCAGTCCAATCTCCGCTTCATCATCCAGCTCCGGCATGGCATCACCCAGTGCACTCATCAGGACCGGATCGCTCAACGCTGACAGCTCTCCAGTGTCGATATCCGCTGACGACATCGGTTTGAGGCTATAGCTGGAGTCATCTCCCCCATCGAAGGCGATATACTTGAATTCCAGCGGATCACCATTACTGTCATTCAGGTAGAAGTGACCCATGCCGGTTTCGGCGTCGATCTGATCTTCCACCGAGAAATAGCGCTCGTTATTGGCCAGCTGAATACGGTCACCGTTATTATCATAGATCGACCACTGGCTACCGCCCACCTTACCGTCAAAATGGAACCAGATCTCGGTCATGGGATTGGTCAGTTCAAACGCGATCGCTTCGGTTGGGTCCAGCTGATCAGGTGACTCCTGATGCGGGTTACCCTGTCGTTCAACGGAGTAATAGCCGGTCTCTGCGTTGTAGATCGCCCAAGCGTTATCGGCACCGGTATCCTTCAAGCCATTGGCGTCAGCGTAGGTCCCGCCGGTGCCGTTGGGGTTGTTTGCGCTACCCTGGCCACCGACATAGCCCTGATAGTCCGCAATCAGAGGCTCGGGATCTTCGGGGTCTTCAGGGTCTTCGGGGTCTTCGGGGTCTTCGGGGTCTTCGGGGTCTTCGGGGTCTTCGGGGTCTTCGGGGTCTTCGGGAGGAATAACCGGGATGGTATCCCCTGTCAATATTCCCTCTTCGCCGTCCGGCTGCTCAACGGAATAATTCAGGCCGATAGTGTCATATCCAGCTACCGGTGTGACTTCAGCCGCCGTTCTGGCCAGCACGATAAAGTCCGCACCCTCATTACCCTCAGCACCGGCACCCGGTGCGCCGGCGGCAGTGGCTTCAAGCAGCTCAGTCGGATCTTCACCGGCCAGAATCGCCTCCTGGATGGCCGCTATCTCTGCACTGACTGTATTCTCAGCCGGGGCCTGCACAGGAACCAACGCCGACTCTGACACCAGCCAGTTCTGACCACCTTCAAGCGTCACAACCTGTCCATTGTCTGTAGTAAATTCAAGTCGTGAACCAGATGCAGTGCGGATCAGATCACCCAGCAAGATCACGTCCCCTACTGCAAGGAGTCGCTCAGTGCCATCTGCGGCAATGGCCACGGCCTGACCGGAAAGAAACGAAACGGTTCCTGTACTCATGCTTTAACCCTTTATATATGTGGTTACTCATTTAAGTAAAGGCCGGTTTGGGCAAGAGAGCAAGTGTATTGAGGGACGGGGGTCAGTATGCAAGATAGAGGTGTTCAGAAGTTAAAGAGCCCGCCGGGTGGCGGGCTCAACGAGACAAGCGACAGATGTCAGCCTCAGCTGTTGTCGACTATCAGGTTTCCACTGCCCACAAGCGAACTCAGGTCACTGATATCACCATTAACAACAATGGTCTGGTCAGCAGTAGCGCCATTAGCCGCTGCATTTCCATCCACAAACACCTCAATTGTTGTATTGGTACCATCAAAGTTCGCTTTCAGATACGCATCGAGGTTGTTGTTTATATCCTTACTTCCATCCGGGTCCAGCAGATCTGCAATGTGCAGCACATCATTGCCCATACCTGCAGCATTGTCGATGTCAAAGTCACTAATCGTATCGGTATATCCTTCTCTATCGCCAGACTCAAAATAGAAGGTATCATCACCGGCGCCCCCGGCAAGGAGATCATCCCCAGCACCACCAATAAGAATGTCATCCCCCAGGGTGCCCACCAGATTATCTATACCTGAAGTGCCTGCAATAACTTCCAGTACGATATCACCTCCATATGGATCCTCTCCATCCAGTGTGACGTCAAACTCCTGAGTAACCGCATCACCATCGGCATCTACAACTTCAACACCAATATTTCCAAAGTACAGATCACTCGGAGGAGTAACCTGATCATCACCCACTTCAATTCCATTCAAGCGGAAAGAACCAGCGGACTCCTCACTTTCAACCTGTACCGCATAGATATCACCACCAACGATATAATTAGAGTTGCCTGCTACAGCACTCCAATCCAACTCCGTGACCTGGATAACTTCACCATTGGTAACGGTAAGGTGAACTTCATCATAAGCGGTCAGTGACGCATCTGTGAATACGCGGACAATAATGTCAGCTGTTGAAATTCCTCCTGTATAGCCCTCGGTCGAGAACTTGAAGTCTGGAATACCGGTTGCAGTGCTGTTATCAGTGTCACTGACAAAGGAGAAGGTAATGGACTCACCATACTGATTGGTTTGCCCCTGACTACCTTTAACAGCCCAGCCATTATTACTGGTATTAACCAGGTCATCATCGCCATTTGCACCACCTACCTCGACAACACCATCTCCATCGCTACCCGAAACAATAATGTTGTAAGTGGTTGCACTACCCAGGTCTACTATCAGAGCTCCCGTTGGCCCACCTGCCTGCGCACTCGTTGCCGCAACAGGAATAAAGCTGACATCCCCTTCACGGTGCATTACTTCAAGAGAGTCCTGGCCGTCTGCATTTAATGTCAGAGTAGCCACCACTTCTGTGCCTTCCAACAGGTTCAAAACAATCTGGGATGCAGAGCTTGATACCATTTCCACGTTTTGAGGAAGTGTCAGATTTACACTTTGGAAGCCATCGCCCCCCAAGGACCAGTCGGCAAACTGGCCGTAAAAAACTTGGGTAGTTTCTGGGTTGGGAGCTGCAATATTAACCACGGTATTGGCATCATCTCCGTCATTCACAAGGCTGAAGGCGGGGCTGTCGTCTTCCACTGTAATACTGACTGTATCGTATGCCGATCCACCATTACCATCATCAACGGTCACACCAACCTCAAAGGTCAGCTGATTTTCTGACAAGCCACTAGCGTGATCGAGGGGTCCCTGAAGCTCCGCTGTCCAGGCTCCGTTCGCGTCAATGGAGACAATAACAACAGTGGTCAGGGTGGTGGCACCGGTCAACTGAGTTGCGCCTACAAGACCGTTGATTCCTGTGCCATTACCCGACCAAGTAACAGGCTGGCCTCCTGAAGTAAGACCAATGACTGGAGCACTCAAAGAGTATGTCAGGGCGTCCCCTTCCACATCCGAAGCCAGAACCTGCCCGCTAGCAACAGCACTATCGGTGGTATCAGCATTGCCTTCATTATCCGGCAAACCGTTTGCAAGCCCCTCTTCAGAGATAATAACTGCATCTGTAGTTATTATCGGGTCGTCATTAACCGCGGCCACCGGCGTTGTATCGCTGTCCACGTCGCTCAATGCGCCGTCGCTGACCGTCATTTCGGCCATCAACTGCTCAATTGGCACATCCGCATTGATCGCATCAGCACCGGCCTGGGTCAGCACGATCGTGCCGGCATCGCTTTCCGTTGCCGGAGTGCCGATCTGCAGATACGGGTTGTTGGTCAAGGTGAACTCAAGATCAGCGAAG
>Ga0209345_10001424_pt1 | contig 28584 bp, 28 predicted proteins | sample Cruoilmetagenom7_FD_187294 | JGI IMG/M metagenome (GOLD analysis project Ga0209345, IMG submission 187294) | Oil polluted marine microbial communities from Coal Oil Point, Santa Barbara, California, USA - Sample 7 (SPAdes) (version 2) | ecosystem: Environmental > Aquatic > Marine > Oil seeps ...
CTGGTATAATTTCGATGCGCTGAACATCCCGCCGCACCATCCGGCCCGTCAGGAATTTGATACCTTCTATATGAACCGCGCTGACGGCGACGACCGCCCCCCGCATGTGTTGCGCACCCACACATCGCCGGTGCAAATCCGCGAAATGGAAAAGACCGGTGCGCCGATCAGGGTGATCGCGCCGGGGCGGGTGTATCGCTCGGACTATGACCAAACCCACACGCCGATGTTCCACCAAATCGAGGGCATGGCGATTGGCAAAGATATTTCGATGGCCAATTTGAAATGGGTGCTTGAGGAATTTTTCGCCGCATTTTTTGAGATCGACGGCATCAAAACCCGTTTCCGCGCCTCGCACTTCCCGTTCACGGAACCATCAGCCGAGGTTGATATTCAGTGCTCGTGGGTTGATGGGCAGCTTCGCATCGGCGAGGGCGATGACTGGATGGAAGTGCTCGGCTCCGGCATGATGCACCCCAAAGTTCTGCAAGCGGGCGGCGTTGATCCTGACAAATGGCAAGGCTTTGCCTTTGGCATGGGCATCGACCGGATCGCGATGCTAAAATACGGCATCCCCGACCTGCGCGCGTTTTTCGACAGCGACCTGCGCTGGCTACGCCACTACGGATTTTCCGCGCTGGATATGCCAACTTTGCATGGTGGGTTGAGCAAGTGAACTTAGTTGGTAAACTGAATCATTTTCGCGATAATGCAGTGCAATGTTACGCCAATATTACTTTAGCGGATGGTTCGCCAATTCTTGTGTCACTGGCTCGAACAGGGGTTCTTATAAAGAAAACGCGGTTTGGTCTTTTTGGAAAAGTGCTTCTTAAGGCAAACGTCGAAGCAACAGCAAAAATTGCACAAGGGTTGTTCGATTCTTTTGGTGACCCCGATTGGTTGCCAGCAGAAATGACCAACCCTGTTTTACGTCAATTTACGGGCTTTGTGATGACATCTGAAGATGTAGAAACTATCCAAAGAGTATTAGGAGGTTGGAATGAAACTGCCCAAACTTCTTAAAATTATAGGATACATTTTGACCTATGCTGGGGTTGCATTGATCGGGTTTGGCATATTGTCTGCTTGGTGGTTCGAGGGATTTTCGAAAGTTCAAGAACTCCTGAGCCCATTCAATGTGATAAATTTTGTGGCGACGGCAATTACACTTGCTCCGGGCTTTTTCCTGATTTGGCTGGCAGAAAAAATTGAGACAAAAGCTCAAGAAAACAATGACAATGAAGGCACACTCTAGATGATCGAAGACCTACAAGACACATACCCCGGCGCGGGCACTTTCAAACTGGGCCACAACGCCGAAACCTCAGCCGAGCTGATCGCGCTGGTGCGGGCCAAGACCAAGCATGCGGAATGCGCGGCTCTGTCCGAATTTGGCGGCGATATGACCTCGATGCCAAAGGTTGGGCGCTGCGATATTATCGCCAATTGGGATGGCTCTGCTGCGGTGGTGATCAAAACCACTTCGGTCAAAACTCTGCCCTTTGACAAAGTCACCGAGCGCATGGCCTTGGCCGAAGGCGAACATGAAACACTGGCCGATTGGCGCAAATCCCGCCAAGCCTATTTTAAGAAAAACGGCGGGTTCAAACCCGACATGATGCTGGTTTTCGAATTTTTCGAAGTGGTCGAAAACCTGATCGGCAGTGAAATAGATCCAGACGAGGAAACAAAATGAAATTCACACTCTCATGGCTCAAGGACCACTTGGACACCGACGCATCCTTAGATGATATCCTCTATGCGCTGACCGATATCGGGCTGGAGGTTGAAGAGGTGATCAACCCCGCCGACACCCTGTCCGAATTCACGCTGGGCTACGTCAAATCCGCCGAAAAACACCCCGACGCCGACCGCTTGCGTGTCTGTCAGGTGGAAACTGATGCGGGGATGCAGCAGATCATTTGCGGCGCCCCCAATGCCCGCGAAGGTATCACTGTGGTGGTGTGCAAACCCGGCATGTATATCCCTGGCTTGGACATTACGATCAAGGTTGGTAAAATTCGCGGCGTTGAGAGCCACGGCATGATGGCCTCCGAAAAAGAGCTGGAATTGTCGGAAGAACACGACGGTATTATCGAGCTGCCCTCTGGCAAAGTGGGCGACAAGTTCACCGATTGGTTGGCTCAAAATGACCCCTCCAAAATTGACCCTGTGATCGACATCGCCATCACACCGAACCGCCCCGATGCGCTGGGCATTCGCGGCATAGCCCGTGATTTGGCGGCGCGGGGCTTGGGCACATTGCTGCCAGCCAAAACTGCACAAGTTGAAGGCACGTTCGAATGCCCGATTAACGTGACGATTGACGACGACACCCGCACCGATGGCTGCGAAGTGTTCATGGGCCGCCTGATCAAAGGCGTGAAAAACGGCCCCAGCCCCGAGTGGTTGCAGCATCGTCTGCGGGCGATTGGTTTGCGGCCAATTTCGGCGCTGGTCGATGTGACGAACTTTTTCACATATGATCAAAACCGCCCCTTGCACGTGTTTGACGCCGATAAAGTCAGCGGCGATCTGCGGGTGCATCGCACCAAGGGCGGCGAAACCCTGATGGGTCTGGACGACAAAGAATACAGTTTTGATGCGGGCATGGTGGTGATCTCGGACGCAAGCGGGATCGAAAGCATTGCCGGCGTGATGGGCGGCCTTGCGACTGGTTGCACGGGTGAAACGGTGAATGTGTTTTTGGAAGCCGCTGTTTGGGATACGATCCGCACCGCCAAAACCGGTCGTGCGCTGAAGATCAATTCAGACGCGCGCTATCGCAATGAGCGTGGCATCGATCCGGCGTTTAATGCGCCAGCGATCGAATTGGCGACCCAGATGATACTGGATCTGTGCGGCGGTGAGGCCTCGAACGTGGTGACAGCGGGCGAAGTGCCGGATGTGAGCCGCGCTTACCAGCTGGACACAGATCGGGTGCAGTCCTTGGTTGGTATGGAAATCGCGCCAAAGGTGCAGCGCGAAACGCTGACAGCCCTTGGTTTTGTGCTGGATGCAAAAGATATGGCCAGTGTGCCGAGCTGGCGTCCCGACGTTCAGGGTTCGGCTGATCTGGTTGAAGAAGTGGCACGGATGGCGTCCCTGACCAAGTTGGAAGGCCAGCCAATGGCGCGTGCCCAAGTCGGCGTGCCACGTGCAATTTTGACACCTATGCAGCAACGCGAAAACATGGCGCGGCGCACCATTGCAGCGCTTGGCTATAATGAATGTGTGACCTATTCGTTTATCGATCAGGCCAGCGCCGAACTGTTTGGTGGCGGGACGGATGCCACCATGCTGGACAACCCGATTTCATCGGAGATGAGCCATATGCGACCGGCGCTTTTGCCTGGCCTTTTGCAGGCGGCAGCCCGCAATCAGGCACGTGGTTTCATGGACATGGCTCTGTTCGAGGTTGGCCCCGCCTTTCATGGTGGCGAGCCGAATGAACAGCATTTACTGGCCACCGGTATCCTGATTGGCCAGACCGGCCCGAAGGATGTGCATGGCGAACGGCGCAGCGTTGATCTCTATGACGCCAAGGCCGATGCCGAGGCCGTGTTGAGCGCCGTTGGTGCACCCGCCAAGGCGCAAATCCTGCGGAGCGCGACGGATTGTTGGCATCCCGGGCGCTCGGGTGTGATTTGTCTGGGACCAAAGAAAGTGATGGCGGTGTTCGGCGAAATTCACCCCAAAGTTCTGACCGCCATGGACGTTAAAGGCCCCGCCGTCGGTTTTACCGTGTTTGTTGAAGAACCCCCCTTTCCGCGCAATAAATCGGCCACTCGTCCGGCGCTGGCGCTGCGTGATTTGCAAGCGGTGGAACGAGACTTTGCTTTTGTTGTCGATGCGCGGATCGAAGCATTGACGTTGGTCAATGCGGCGGCTGGTGCCGACAAAGCGCTGATTGAATCCGTGCGCGTGTTTGATGAATTCATCGGTGGATCATTGGGCGAGGGCAAAAAATCATTGGCGATTTCGGTGCGTTTGCAACCGGTTGATCAAACGCTAACAGAAAAGGACATCGAAGCTGTGTCCGAGAAAATCATTGCCAAAGTGGCGACAGCGACTGGCGGCGAGCTGAGAGGGTAAAGCAGATGACTCTGAAGGTATATTTATCGGGCGAGATACACACAGACTGGCGTGACGTGATTATTAAGGGTGCCGAGGGGCTGGATGTGGGTTTTTCCTCTCCCGTCACCGACCATGCCGCATCGGACGACTGCGGGGCCACTATTATGGGGGCTGAGGCAGACAAGTTTTGGCACGATAACAAGGGTGCAAAACTGAATGCTATTCGCACCCGCAAGGGCATTGAAGACGCCGATGTTGTGGTGGTTCGCTTTGGTGATAAATACAAGCAATGGAACGCGGCTTTTGATGCGGGCTATGCGGCGGCACTGGGAAAGTCGCTGATTGTGCTGCATGGGGCCGACCATCAACACGCGCTCAAAGAGGTTGATGCGGCAGCTTTGGCCGTGACCGAGGAGCCTGCGCAAGTGGTGCAGATTTTGCGTTATGTTTTGACCGGTGAACTGGGCTAAGGACACCGCAACGGGGACCAACTGAGCTATGATCCGCAAGGGTGAGCGGCCGCTCATCAGCCCGTGCAACGAAAGCCGTCAGGTTTGATGAGCGGTTGGCAGGATCAAGCGGTTGCGGGTTGTTTTAAACCGGCTTGGACAGCGGGGCGTTCAAGGAAACGTTCCAGATAAGCTGGCACATTTTTCAGGTCATCCCAGTCGACCAGATCGCCTGCCTTGTAGTAATCGCGCAGCACACGGATCCACGGTGCAATAGCAATATCCGCGATCGAGTATTCATCGCACACCCAGTCGCGTCCCTCAAGTTGCGCGTCCAGCACCTCGAGCAAGCGCGCGCTCTCATCAATGTAGCGTTTTGCAGGGCGGGGGTCTTCGATGTCTTTGCCTGCAAAATGGGTGAAATACCCCAATTGGCCAAACATTGGCCCAAGCCCGCCCATTTGGAACATCAACCATTGCAGCACCTCATAGCGCCTTGCGGTATCTTTGGGCATTAGCTTGCCGGTTTTCTCGGCCAGATAAATCAGGATCGCACCAGATTCAAACAAAGGCAGCGGTTTGCCGTCTGGCCCATCCGGATCAATGATTGCCGGGATTTTGTTGTTCGGGTTCAGGGACAAAAATTCTGGTGTGAATTGGTCCCCATCGGCGAAGGACACCAGATGGGCATCATAGGGCAGGCCCAGTTCCTCGAGCATAATCGAAACCTTGACCCCGTTCGGGGTGGGCAGGCCGTAATACTGGATGACTGAGGCATCGTTAGGAGCCCATCGTTTGGTAATATGAAAGTCAGCGAGTTTGCTCATTGGGTATTCTCCGTTTCCATTGTCAGTATGATATAGGCCTTGTTCGCGAGATGAAAAGGCTAACAAGCCGTTTGAAAATGTGCTAATGACTGTGCACCCACGCGCAATGGGAAAATATTGAGCCATTTCTAGAACGTAACGAGGATATACAGGGGATATCACTATGCTTAAAGAGTTTAAAGATTTCATCGCCAAGGGCAATGTCATGGACATGGCCGTTGGTATCATCATCGGGGCCGCATTTACCGCGATTGTCGGCTCATTGGTTGCGGATTTGATCAACCCGATCATCAGCCTGTTCATGGGCGGGGTTGATTTTTCGAGCATGTATGCGCTGTTGGGTGAAGGCGAATACGGATCAATCGGTGAAGCTGAAGAAGCTGGCGCTGCGGTGTTCGCTTATGGCCGCTTCATCATGGCGATCATCAACTTCATCGTGATTGCCTTTGTGGTGTTTATGCTGGTCAGGGCCGTGAACAAAACTAAAAAAGTTGAAGAACCAGCACCTGTCGCTGATCCGGGCCCAAGTGAGCTGGACCTGTTGAAAGAAATCGCGGCTTCGTTGAAAAAATAGTAAACCTATGCCGAAGTTTAGGGGCCCGCCATTTTGGCGGGCCCTTTTTATGCGGGAAAATGTCAATTCCGAGTTCTGATTGATGTTGCGTCGCGAAGATGTTCGCGTTATGTTCCCTCTCGGGATGCGTACTTGATAGATTGGAAACACCGTGAATATCCTTGGAAGCTGCTGCTGTGAAGCGGTAAGATTTGAATTGTCAGAAGAGCCAACTTTTATCGGAACATGCCACTGTTCGCGGTGCCGAAAGGTTGGTGCGAGTACAATCGCATTTGTTAAGAAAGAAAGTCTGACATGGCTTCAAGGGAAGGAAAATATCCAAGTTTTTGAAGCGGCTGAACCCTATATTTACAATCGATGCTTTTGCAAAATATGCGGTAGTTCATTGGGCGAAATATTGTCTGACGAAGATAGCTTTCCCATAGCTGCGAATGCGCTCGATGGAAGGATTGATCTTAAGAACCAATCCCATGAATTTGTTGGTGAGAAACCGTCATGGTACGAAATTTGTGATGAAGCTCCGCAGAATGACGGTCATCCAGTGTAACCTTGATTTAGGGTGTCAATGAGCGCATCGCAGCTGTTAGCTGCGCCACCATCCAGCATGGTATTATTAATGAGATTTTGGGGCCGCTGAGCGCCTATGTCTTGGCCGGATGTGTCAATGCCAAAGACGGTAGGTGGGCAATGAGATGGGCGGCCCGAAATTTTCAAGTGTCGGTAGGGGGAAACGGGACCGCATCGTGTTATTGCTCCCAATCGGTGGACGATTTGGATTATACGCAGCAGCCCCGCCTTTTCGCCGTCCTAGTCCAGAAAATTTGCAGTCGGGACCACATCAATACCAAGGGCTGTGCCAACGGCCTCATAGGTCAACTGGCCGGCGTGCACATTCAACCCATTGGCCAGATGCGGATCATCTATGCAGGCTTGCTTCCAGCCTTTATTCGCCAGCGCCAGCATGAACGGCATGGTGGCGTTGCCAAGCGCGATTGTAGACGTGCGCGCCACAGCGCCCGGCATGTTGGCAACACAGTAGTGCATGATGCCATCAACCTCATAGATCGGGTCTTGGTGGGTGGTGGCATGCGATGTCTCGAAACACCCGCCTTGGTCAATCGCCACATCCACAAGTGCTGCACCCGGTTTCATTTCGGACAGTTGCGCACGGCTGATCAGTTTTGGTGCAGCAGCACCTGGAACCAACACAGCACCGATCACCATATCGGCTTGGCGCACCAATTCGATGGTGTTCCCCGCCGACGCATAGCTGGTTTTGAAGTCACGACCGAACACATCGTCCAAATAGCGAAGGCGCGGTAGCCAACGGTCTAGCACGGTCACATCCGCGCCCATTCCTGCCGCGACACGGGCCGCATGAGTGCCAACCACCCCGCCGCCAATCACCACAACACGGGCTGGCCCAACACCGGGCACGCCCCCCATTAGAACTCCGCGTCCGCCATTGGCTTTTTGCAGGGTCCATGCGCCGACTTGCGGGGCAAGACGGCCTGCGACCTCGGACATCGGGGCTAACAAAGGTAGTCCGCCGCTGGCGTCTGTCACGGTTTCATAGGCGATGGCGGTGCAGCCACTGTCCATAAGGTCGCGAGTCTGGTCGGGATCGGGTGCAAGGTGCAGGTAGGTGAACAACAATTGCCCCTTACGCAGCATTTTACGCTCAACAGCTTGCGGCTCCTTGACCTTGACGATCATGTCGGCGGTTTTGAAAACCTCGGCGGCGGTGTCAAGGATTTCAACGCCGTGCGCAATATAGTCTTCATCCGTGAAGCCAGCGCCGGTCCCGCCTTGGGTCTCAACAACAACCCTATGGCCGCATGCAACGGCTTCGCCAGCCGCATTTGGGGTTAAACCGACACGGAATTCTTGTGGTTTTATCTCTTTTGGACATCCGATAATCATGGCGTTTCCTCCTAGCCTATGAAATGAACCTATTGACCTGCTCACACAATTGCTTTGAAAAGAATGGCAGATGGTAGCGCTAAACACGCAAGTAAATACGACATTACGGTGAAAGATTAGAAGAAATGAGCGCATTACAGGAATTAGACAGTATAGATCGCCGTATCCTTGAGGCGTTGCAAAAGCGCGGCCGGATGACGAATGCGGACCTGTCGGAAAAAATAAACCTGTCCCCTTCAGCCTGCCATCGCAGGGTGCAACGGCTCGAATCTGACGGCTATATAAAAGATTACGTGGCGCTGCTTGATCCACGCAAACTGGGCTGTCCTTCGACGATATTTGTCGAGATCACTCTGTCGGGGCAGGCAGACGAGGTGCTGGAAGCCTTTGAGCGCGAAGTGGCCAAAGTGCCGGATGTGCTGGAATGCCACCTGATGGCGGGCACGGCGGATTACCTGTTGAAGGTCGTGGCGCAAGACACTGAGGATTTTGCCCGCATCCACCGGCGTTATCTGGCACGTTTGCCGGGGGTGGCGCAGATGCAGTCGTCATTTGCATTGCGCACGGTGTTCAAAACGACGGCGTTGCCAGTCTAAGAGACTTTATGTGCTTTGCGCAGGGGTGTTTAGGGGCAATGACGGGGTCAGGTTGGGTCTACTAAGGTGACGATGTCATCCATGATCTTGTTCAATTCAAAATCTTTCGGGGTGTAGACCCGTGCAACGCCCATGCCCTGTAAGGTTTTGGCATCTGCTTCGGGGATGATGCCGCCGACAACCACGGGGATGTGGGTCAGGTTTTCGTTTTGCATCAGCGCCAGTAGATCGCGGATCAGCGGGATGTGGCTGCCTGACAGGATTGACAGGCCAATCACATGCGGGTCTTCAACCTTGGCGCTGGCGACGATCTCGGTTGGCGTCAAGCGGATGCCGTCATAAGTGATTTCCATGCCGCAATCGCGCGCACGTGTGGCGATTTGTTCGGCACCGTTGGAATGGCCATCCAGCCCCGGCTTGCCCACCAGTATTTTCATACGGCGCCCCAGATTGTCCGAGGCGGCATCGACTTTGGCACGGATTTCATCCAACCCTTCGGTGCGGTTTGACGGGTTTGGTGTGACCCCGGTCGGGGCGCGGTACTGACCGAAAGCATTGCGCACCATCGCGCCCCATTCGCCGGTGGTCGCACCGGCGCGGGCCGCCGCAATCGAGGCGGGCATGATGTTTTTCCCTGACAAGGCTGCGCTGCGTAAATCATCGAGCGCGCGTTTCACATCGGCATCATTGCGGGCGTCACGCCACGCGTTCAGGCGCATGATCTGGTCGGCTTCAGCCTTTGGGTCGGATTCCATGATCGAGCCATCGCCCGAGGTCAGCGGGCTTTCTTCGGCTTCAACCCAGCGGTTCACCCCCACAACTGTGGTCTCGCCTGTTTCAATCTTGGCGATACGGGCGGCGTTTGACTCAACCAGCCGCGATTTCATGTATTCGATCGCGGCCACGGCCCCACCCATGCCATCGATTTGGGCCAATTCCGCGCGCGCACCGGATTTTAGTTCTTCAACCTTGCGCGTAATGGCAGGATTGCCGTCAAATAGGTCCTCAAATTCCAAAAGGTCTGTTTCGTAGGCCAAAACTTGTTGCATCCGTAATGACCATTGCTGATCCCAAGGGCGCGGCAGGCCCAAGGCTTCGTTCCATGCTGGCAGCTGAACGGCGCGGGCGCGGGCGTTTTTGGACAAGGTCACGGCAAGCATTTCAATCAGGATACGGTAAACATTATTTTCCGGTTGTTGTTCGGTCAGGCCCAGTGAATTGACCTGCACGCCATAGCGAAAGCGGCGGAATTTGGGGTCGGTTACGCCGTAACGTTCAGCGGTGATTTCGTCCCACAATTCAACAAAGGCGCGCATTTTGCTGAGTTCAGTGACAAACCGGATACCGGCATTAACAAAGAACGAGATGCGTCCAACCATCGCTGGAAAATGTTCGGCGGGCACTTTGTCCTTCAAATCATCCAATACGGCGGTAGCAGTGGCAAGCGCGAAAGCGAGTTCTTCTTCCGGTGTCGCGCCAGCCTCTTGCAAATGATAAGAGCACACATTCATCGGGTTCCATTTGGGCAGGTGCTCGCGGGTGTAGGCCGCAATGTCGGTGATCATCCGTAACGATGGTGCAGGCGCACAAATATAGGTGCCACGCGACAGGTATTCCTTGATGATGTCATTTTGCACGGTGCCTTGCAGGGCGGCAATGTCGGCCCCCTGCTCGTCAGCGGCCGCAATATACAACGCCAGCAACCACGGAGCCGTGGCGTTGATGGTCATCGAGGTGTTCATCTGTTCCAGCGGGATGTCGGCAAACAGGCTGCGCATATCGCCAAGGTGGTTGATTGGCACGCCAACCTTCCCGACCTCGCCTTTGGCCAGCGTGTGATCGGAATCATATCCGGTTTGGGTTGGCAGATCAAAGGCCACCGACAGGCCGGTTTGCCCTTTGGCAAGGTTGTCACGATATAGCGCGTTTGACGCGGCGGCCGTGGAGTGGCCCGCATAGGTGCGAAACAGCCAAGGTCGGGTTTGGGACTGGGGTTTTCTGGATGTGGTCATGAGGGCGGCGGCCTTGTTCAGTGATGCGCTGCCGTGTTTTCGCAAAAGTAAGAATATTGCGCAAGGGTTAAAATTGGCACAATTATGTTGCGCCGCAACCAGAGCGCGGATTGCGGCCAACAAGGCAACCCATCAGTGAGGCGGCACCTCAAGCTGCCGCCGCTATAAGGTCATTTCGCAGGCTGCCTTGTGTCTAGTTGTAGGTGAATGTTCCGATTTCGCAGATGTTGATGTTTTTCTTTATTAACACGTCACCATCATCAAACACGGCTTTGAAGTCGAATTTACAGTAGCCCGAATTATCATTGAAATTGATTTTTACGGAGCTGCCGCTGGGTAGAACGTCCTCGTCGAGGATGTCTTCTTCCCATGAATCCGAGCCCTTATTAGAGCCGTAAAATCGCACGATTGTGAAGCCGGTATTGTTCACAATACGAACGCGGCGATCCAAGGCGGAGACTGTAGAAACACTGGTAAAAAACAAGGTAAGCGCAAGCAGCGTGGAAGTTAAAAATTTATAAGGTGTCATAACCGTTCCTCTTGTGTGTCTTAGGTTACCTATTGCCAATAGGTATTTGAATACTGCATTATTGTTTGGGCCGGATCAAGTATCGGGACGCAAAAGCAATTTTCCTCAAATGGAATTGATTCCTAGACCTGTGGCCACATTCCTGAAAGGCTGTTGCAATGGGGCGCATTGTTGAACTTCCGCTATGGCTATTGCTGCTGATCGTCGGATTTGCTGCCTTTGCGGCGCTGGATCGGGTGTTGGCACCGTCTGTGCGCTGGTTTTTTCGACGCCGGATGCAAAAGGTTGTCGCGCAGGTAAACACAAAGTTGGAGCGGCCGATCGAGCCGTTCAAACTGGCGCGCCGCCACGATATGATCCAGCGGGTGCTTTATGACCCCAAGGTGGCCGAAGCGATTGCCGAACATGCCCACACCGAAAATGTGCCCGAAAACGTAGCCTTTGAAATGGCGCGGCGTTATGCGCGTGAAATTGTGCCATCGTTCAGTGCGTCGATCTATTTCGGCTTTGCAACCCGTGCATCGCGCTGGTTGAGCCGCCTGTTGTATCGGGTGCGGTTGGGACATTTTGATGAAGCCGCGATTGCTGCGATAGACCCTGACGCCACGGTCATTTTTGTAATGAACCACCGATCAAACATGGATTACGTGCTGGTCACTTATCTGGCGGCGGAACGCTCGGCGCTGTCCTATGCTGTTGGTGAATGGGCGCAAGTCTGGCCGCTTAAACATCTGATCCGTGCAATGGGGGCGTATTTTATCCGGCGCCAGTCGCGCAACCCTTTGTATCGCCGCGTGTTGGCACGTTATGTGCAACTGGCAACGGCGGGTGGCGTGACGCAAGCGGTGTTTCCCGAAGGCGGCCTAAGTCTGGACGGCACTGTGGCCGCCCCAAAGCTGGGCTTGCTGAACTATGTGGTGTCGGGTTTTGACCCTGATGGTGCACGAGATGTGGTGTTTGTGCCGGTTGCGCTAAATTATGACCGCGTGATGGAAGACCGTATTTTGATTTCGGCCGGGGAAAAGGGGAAACGCAAGTTCCGCTTTAGCCTGCTTAAAATGCTGGGGTTCATTGGTCGTCAAATCAGGTTCAAGATGACGGGGCGCTATCACAGGTTTGGCTATGCGTCGGTCAGCTTTGGTGTTCCGGTCAGCCTGCGAGAGTTTGTGGAAACATGCCCAGATAATGTAACCGAATGCGTCGCTGAAAAGGTGATGCAGCGGGTGCGCGATGTGGTGCCTGTGTTGCCGGTGCCTTTGGTGGCTTCGGTGATGTTGGCGGCGGACGGGCCGATGGATCAGGGGCAGGTGGCCGCAGCGGTTACTGCGCTGGCAGGCCGAATGCAGGTAAATGGCGCTCATATCCATGTGCCACGCGATAGTTTGGAATATGCGGCCGAGATTGGCCTAAAGATACTAACCTTGCGCCATATGCTGATTAAAGAGAATGGGACTTATTCGGCGAATGCCAAAGAGCAGGCGGCATTGGAATTCTACGCGAATTCTATTGCGCATCACACCGGTCGGTAATCAGGCACTGATAGTTTTTGACGTTAGATAATTTCAAAAACACCCCCTTTTTGAGTTGCATTATTGCGTGGTCGGCCATATTTCACTAGTAACAACCGCGCCGATTCTGCGCTGCGGCATTTTTCTTGGAGACTCTTATGACTGTTGATACTCACCCTGACATCGCCCCTTATGATGCACCTGAAAAGGATTTGTATAACATCGGGGAAATCCCGCCGTTGGGATATGTGCCAAAGCAAATGTATGCTTGGGCAATCCGGCAGGACCGCCACGGTGACCCTGACAAGGCGATGTTGCAGGAAGTGGTGGAAACTCCAACGATCGACAGCCATGAAGTGCTGGTTTTGGTGATGGCCGCCGGGGTGAATTACAATGGCGTTTGGGCAGCATTAGGCACGCCCATCTCACCTTTCAATGTGCATGGCGCTGAATTCCATGTCGCGGGGTCGGACGCCTCGGGGATCATCTGGGCTGTTGGTGATAAAGTCACGCGCTGGAAGGTTGGCGACGAGGTGGTGATCCACTGTAACCAAGACGATGGCGATGATGAAGAATGCAACGGAGGCGACCCGATGTTTTCCTCCTCGCAGCGGATTTGGGGCTACGAGACACCAGACGGCTCCTTCGCGCAGTTCACACGGGTTCAAGCGCAGCAGTTGATGCCACGTCCCAAACACCTGACATGGGAGGAGAGCGCCTGTTACACGCTGACACTGGCCACAGCTTACCGGATGCTGTTTGGTCACCATCCACATGAACTAAAGCCCGGCCAGAATGTTCTGGTCTGGGGGGCCTCTGGTGGTCTGGGATCCTTTGCGATCCAGCTGATCAACACAGCGGGCGGCAATGCAGTTGGTGTTATTTCCAATGAGGACAAGCGCGACTTTGTCATGGGGCTGGGCGCCAAAGGCGTGATCAACCGCAAGGATTTCAATTGCTGGGGTCAGATGCCGACGGTGAACACGCCTGAATACAAGGACTGGTTTGGTGAAGTGCGCAAGTTCGGCAAGGCGATCTGGGACATCACCGGCAAAGGTGTGAACGTGGATATGGTTTTTGAACACCCCGGTGAGGCCACATTCCCTGTGTCTGTATTTGTCTGCAAAAAGGGCGGCATGGTGGTGCTTTGTGCGGGCACGACTGGGTATAACCTGACAATGGATGCGCGGTATTTGTGGATGCATCAAAAGCGGGTTCAGGGCTCGCACTTTGCTCATCTGAAACAGGCGGCAGCCGCGAACCAGCTGATGGTTGAACGGCGTCTGGATCCAAGCATGTCCGAAGTGTTCCCGTGGGAAGAAATTCCAGCCGCACACATGAAGATGTGGAACAACGAGCATAAGCCAGGCAATATGGCGGTGCTGGTTCAGGCCCCAACAACGGGGTTGCGCACGCTTGAAGATGCGTTGGACGCAGGGACTTAAAAAACTACAATATTTGACGGTTTTCGGCCCCTAACATCTGTGTTGTTAGGGGCTTTAAATCGCGCCGAAAATAGAACCACTATTCCGGAATAGTGGAAATGTTTTCAGTGTCGATTTCACTGTGATTTGAATGCCATTTGCCGCATCTCTACTGGCCATACTCGCACCCCGCCTATAGGGTCACCGCATGGCAGCACCCACAGTAACATTCTCCGAAGATCAGGCCGAAGCCTACGACCGCATCACTGAAGTGTTGCAGGGCGCGGGCGTCGATTTGGACAACTCCATCCTGACCCCTCAGTCCGATGGCAAGGACCACGTTTTGGCTGTGGTGGGTAAGGCCGGATCCGGTAAAACCCTGCTGCTAGCACGACTATACGAGGCGTTGGAAGAGGCAGGCGTTGACATCGTTTCAGGCGACTACGAGGCCAAACGGCGCAAGGATAAGCGCACATTGGCCATCCTTGCCCCGACCAACAAGGCCGCCAGCGTGTTGCGTAACCACGGGGTGCCTGCGACCACGATCCACCGCATCCTATATACGCCGCTTTATGATCCCGAATATGAAAAGATCGCCGAATGGTTGGCGGGGCGTGGCGAAAAGCCCGAAATCGAAGGGCTGACCGAGGCCGCATTGGATCGCGCGGCATCGTTTTTCGCCAGCAATAAATCTATCCCCGGCGCGCTGGCGGCGGCTGGTTTGCGCGGTTCGGATTTTATCATCGGTTGGAAGCGGCGGGACGAGCCGATGGACATCGGGTTCGTTGACGAAAGTTCGATGCTGGATGAAAAGCAGCTGGGCGATCTAAAAGAGATTTTCCCGACACTGGTGTTGTTCGGTGATCCGGCGCAATTAGCCCCCGTTGGGCAATCCGGCGAGATGGTGTTCGACAGTTTTTCCGGCAAGCAAAAACTGGAGCTGCACCGTATCCACCGTCAGGATGCGGACAACCCGATCCTTGATCTGGCGCATGCGTTAAGCGACGAGAGCCTGCAATTTTCGGACTTTGAACAGATGGTTGCAGAAGCCGCGCGAAAGGATGATCGCGTGGTTCTGGCCCAGCGGGTCGAGGCGGATATGATGGCGCGCTCGCCGGTTTTGGTGTGGATGAACAAGACGCGCGTGCGTCTGATTCAGGCCTTTCGAAACGCCTATGGCGCTCCACCGGATGAATTACTGGCTGGTGAACCGTTGATTTGCGACGGGATTGAACTGCCGATAAAGCACCGCAAGAAACGCATCGACCTTGAGGCGCGCGGGCTGATCAAGGGCGCACAGGTGATCTATTTGGGGCCTGGACGTAAACCCGGATTTTCGCGCATCCATGTGTTGGGGGCAGTGGAGCCGCAGGTTTCGGCGGCCTCGATCATCAAGATCGAGTTGCCCGATGAGGAAGAGCCGTTCATTCCTTTTGCAGCCCGTATGGGGGCGGCGTTTTTGCATGGATCAGCGGTGACGATACACAAGGCCCAAGGCTCGCAATGGGAGAACGTTCAAGTGTTTGCGCCCGACCTGTCTGTGGCCGCCCGCATGGGCCGCGTTGAAGCAGGGCAGCAGCTGTGGAAACGGCTGGCCTATGTGGCCATCACGCGGGCGGAAAAGCGGCTGTTCTGGGTCACCCGCAATAGGCTAGGGCGACCAACCGGGCCGTTGACGGTTGGCGATTTACAGACCGCACCAACCCCGCTGACGCTGGAGGGAGATGAACAATGAGTAAGACGATAATCATCACGGGGGCCAGTTCTGGTATCGGGGCCGCCACCGCCAAGGTGTTTTTGAAAGCTGGTTGGCAAGTGGGTCTAGTCGCGCGCCGCCGCAGCGCGCTGGAGGCTGTTGCGGCAGGGCATGAGGGCGCGCATATTTTGCCCGCAGACGTGACCGATGAGGCAGCGTTGGGCGCGGCGTTTGAGACCTTTACCAAGGTCACAGGACGGCTTGATGTGTTGTTTAACAATGCGGGCAGTTTTGGCCCAGCAGGCCTGATTGACGAGATCAGCGTGCAGGAATGGCGCGACGTTGTCGATTTGAACCTGACGGGGATGTTTTTGGCAGCGCGGTTTGCGTTCAAACAGATGCGGGCGCAGGTGCCGCAGGGTGGGCGGATCATCAACAACGGCTCTGTCTCGGCCCATGCGCCCCGCCCCGGATCAGTGGGATACACCAGCACCAAACATGCCATCACAGGGCTGACCAAAACACTGAGCCTTGATGGGCGGGCCTTTGATATTGCTTGCGGGCAGATCGATATTGGCAATGCGCAAACCGAATTACTGGATCAGTTGAATGCGCGGGCGCTGGCGGCCAATCCCGATGTGGTGGTACAGCCAATGATGGATGTCGGTTTGGCGGCGGATGCGGTGATGCAAATGGCAACGTTGCCACCCGAGGCCAATGTGCAGTTTATGACGATTATGGCGACGAAAATGCCGTTGATCGGGCGCGGCTAGCCATATGCTCCACCTTTTTAGGGTTTCTCGCAAAGAAAACCATGAAGGTTGAAGTGCGGCTGGTTTAGGGCTTGAAGTAGCTGAACACCGCAGAAGCCATCCAACCCGCAGCAATCGCGATGAACAACGACATCAAGCCGTAGTAGACCGCATTGTCATGGGCAAGGTTATAGAGCCAGCGCTCAATCCCGACTTTCTGGATGTCGAGTTTGGTTTCAAACATATCCACCACTTGTTGGTCTCGCGTGATTAGGATGCGGGCGGTGTATTCGCCTGCTGTCAGGTTCGATGGCAAATCGATCTCGGTGCGAAACAAGGTTTCGGACATTAGTTCGACGGCACCCTCATGGACCTGATATAACCCGTTTCCAGTGCGGATGCGGATCAAGGCTTCGGTGAACTCGGCAGCGTGACCCGTCGCAATTTGAGTTCCGATCGAGCTGATCGCGCGTGGAATTGATACCTTGTATTTCAGATCTGCATCATCAGAAAGCGCTTGCGCCAAAGGCACAGTGGTGGCCACGGAATAAAAGCTGGGTGCATCATCAATGAGCGCCGAGGCGCTGTTGACCCAAATGATACCAGCGCGCTTGTCTTTGCGCCGAATGGTAACAGGCTCGTGCGGGCCCGAGACCGAGACAACAACCTGTATCGGGCCGCTATCCGGGGCAGGGGCATCACGGCTGATGGCCCCGAAAACCAAAATGCGCGAGCCGTCAAAGGTCGCCGAAATGCCAACACGGTTTTGCGATAGGTCCGCAACGATTTCCTCACCGGCATTCGACGGCAGGGCAATAAGAAGCAACAGGGCGATTAGGCGAAGCATTTAATGACCCCCGCCTGCACCAAGTGAATACATCTCGCTGGGTTGTAGCAGCAGATCAAGCGCCAGCTTGCCGCAAACCGCCAGCACAAGAATGGCCAACAGGATACGCAGTTGTTCGGCTTTCATCTTGACCCCGATGCGGGTGCCGATTTGCGCGCCAATCACACCACCGACCAGCAGTAAAACCGCCAGTACAATATCAACCGTATAGTTGGTGGTGGCGTGCATCATCGTGGTAAAGGCGGTTACGAAAATGATCTGGAACAGCGAGGTTCCGATCACCACTTTGGTGGGCATCCCGATCAGGTAAATCATTGCGGGCACCATCACAAAGCCACCGCCAACACCCATGATCGCGGCCAGAACACCAACGAACACGCCTACAAAGAACGGTGGGATCACCGAAATATACAGACCGGACGTGCGAAATTTGACCTTAAAGGGCAGGTTATGGAGCCATGTGTGCTTTTTGCGTATGGTCGCGGTGCCGGTTTTTTTTGAGCGCTGGATAGCGTTCAGGCTTTCAACAAACATTAACGAGCCGATGATGCCAAGGAAAACCACATAGCTCAGCTTGACCAGCAGATCGACCTGCCCCAGACCTCTGAGGTAGTTAAATAACTGAATCCCCATATAGGCACCGATCAAGCCGCCAATCAGCAGCACGGTGCCCATTTTCAGGTCCACCGTCTTTCGCTTGAAATGCGCCAGCACACCCGAGAAGCTGGAGGCAACGATCTGGTTTGCTTCGGTCGCCACGGCCACCGCCGGAGGAATGCCTATAAAGAACAGCAGGGGGGTCATCAAAAAGCCGCCGCCAACGCCAAACATCCCCGAAAGGATGCCGACCATGCCGCCAAGTCCGAGTAAAAGAAACGCGTTTACCGAGATTTCGGCAATGGGAAGATAAATTTGCATAGGACTTCCTAATCCAGATTTACCCTAATCGACAATAGGCCAAAGCCGATTTTGCATCGAATAGATGCAAATATCTGCATATTTACCGTTCTTTCACGTACGGTTGGCCACCTGCACGCGGTGCAACGGCCTTGCCGACGAAGCCAGCGAGAATCACTACGGTCAGGATGTATGGCAAGGCTTGCGTGAATTGTACCGGTATTTCAAAGATGCCAAAAACGTTGATGTTGGGGTAAAGGTTGCTGATCGTCTCAAGGAAACCGAACAGCAAACAGGACATCAGCGCATACCACGGCCGCCATTTGGCAAAGATCAAAGCGGCTAGTGCGATGAACCCGCGCCCTGCTGACATTTCACGACCAAAGGCCGATGCTTGGGATGTCGCCAAGTATGCGCCGCCAAGGCCACACAGCACTCCGGCGATCATCACAGCAGCATAGCGATAGCGGATCACCGAAACACCAGCAGTATCGACCGAGGCTGGATTTTCACCAACCGCCCGCAAACGCAGCCCGAAACGGGTGCGAAACAGCAGCCACCAGGTGAATGGAATCAAAAGGAAGGCAATATAAACCAGCGGTTTGTGGCCCGAGATCACATCAGCATAGATCGGGCCAACCATCGGAATATCGCGCATGGCATCCGCAAAAGGCAGGGTGATTTCGTGAAAGCGCGAGCCTTGGGGTAAGGCGGGCGATTGGCCACCCTTTTTGAACCATGCGTGACCAATCACAATGGTCAGGCCCGACGCCAGAAAATTAAGCGCAACCCCTGCGATCAATTGGTTGCCGCGATAGGTGATCGAGGCAAGTCCGTGGATCAAGGCAAAGACCATGGACGCCGCAACGCCGGCCAAAACGCCGATCCAGACGTTGCCTGTTTCATACGAAATTGAGGCTGAAAAGAACGCCGATACCAGCAGTTTGCCTTCGAGGCCGATGTCAAAAACACCGGCCCGTTCGGAATAAAGCCCCGCCAGACAGGCAAAAATCAGCACCACGGACAGGCGGATGGTCATGTCCATCGCAATGATGGCCTGCAGGAATGTATGTGCAAAATCCATCAGTTTTGCCCCTTTCGTGCGCGTATAAACATCTTCTCGACCGGCTTGCGCACCATGTAATCTAGCGCGCCGGTGAATAGAATGATCATGCCTTGGATCACCAGCACCACTTCTTTGCTGATGCCGGGCATTTCCCACAACAGCTCAAAACCACCCTGTGCCAGCATCCCAAACAGCAACGCAGCAAGGATGATGCCGATCGGATGGTTGCGCCCCATCAGGGCCACAGCAATGCCGACAAATCCGGCACCCTCGACGAATTCCTTGATCAGGCGTTCTTGCTCGCCCATCACCACGTTGATCGACAGCATACCGGCCAAAGCCCCCGAAATGATCATCGCAATCATGGTGATCTTAAAGGCCGAGATACCGGCATAACTGGCCGCGTTCGGGCTGTGGCCAAAGGCGCGGATGGCATAGCCAAGCCGCGTGCGCCACAGCAGGAACCAAACCAGCCAAGCACAAAACAGCGCCAGCAAGAAACTGACATTGGCAGGGGCTGATTTTGAAAACTCGATCCCCAATGGTGCAAGCATTTCGTGAATCGTGGGCAGATGTGCACCCGCTGGGAAGCTCACGGTTTCAGCAACTTGAGTGTCTGGGTTTTTCAAAATGCCGTTCAGCAAAAAGCCCATCATCGCCGCCGCAATATAGTTGAACATGATCGTGGTGATCACAATGTGGCTGTCACGCCGTGCTTGCAGATAGGCCGGAATGGCGGCCCAAACGGCGCCAAACAACCCGCCGCCCAAAATGGCAAACGGCAGGGCAATCGCCCAATGCGGCCAGTCGAATGCCAGCAGCACAACAGCCACGCCAACGCCACTAATCGCGGCCTGACCCTCGCCACCGATGTTGAACATCCGTGCATGAAAGGCCACAGCGACCGCAAGGCCGGTGAACATGTAGTTGGTGGCGTAGTAGAGCGTATAGCCAATGCCCGAGGTTGAGCCGAGTGCGCCTTTGATCATGACGGTGATCGCCTGAACGGGGTCTTGACCGATGGCCAGAACCACCAAGCCAGATGCAAATAGAGCGAGGCAAAGACTGACTAACGGGATCAAAACGACGTCGGCCCATTTTGGCATCTTGTCCATCAGGCAGCCCCCCCGCTTGTTTCCATACCGGCCATCAACATGCCCAGTTCTTTTTCGTCGGTTTTTTCGGGGTCGCGCTCACCCATGATGTGGCCGTCAAACATCACGATGATGCGGTCAGACAGCGACAGGATTTCTTCTAATTCGACCGAAACCAGCAGGATCGCCTTGCCCTGATCGCGCAATTCAACGATGCGTTGGTGGATAAATTCGATCGCGCCGATGTCGACCCCACGCGTGGGTTGGCCGACCAGCAACAGATCGGGGTTGCGCTCGATCTCGCGGGCCAGCACGATTTTTTGCTGATTGCCGCCCGAGAAATTTTTCGCCTGCAGGCGCGGATTGGGCGGGCGCACATCAAAGCGCTCCATCTTGGCCTCGGTTTCTTTACTGATCGCGGCGTTGTCCATCATCAGAGCATTTTTGTTATAGGCAGGCTCGTTGTGATAGCCAAAGATCATGTTTTCCCACGCCATAAATTCCATGATCAGACCTTCAGATTGGCGGTCTTCGGGCACATGCGCAATGCCGCGGTGGCGGCGCGATTGACCATCAGAATGTTTGCCGGTCAGATCAATTTCCACACCGTTGACGCGGATGGTGCCGGTGGCTTTCATATAGCCGCCCAGCACTTCCAGCATTTCGGTCTGCCCGTTGCCTGATACACCAGCAATCCCGAGAATTTCGCCTGCGCGAACAGTCAGAGACACGCTTTTGATCCGCTCAACGCCTTTATGATCAATCACTTGCAGGTTATCGATCTCAAGGATTGGCGCGCCCAGTGTTGCAGGTTTTTTGTCGATTTGCAGCAGCACTTTGCGGCCAACCATCAACTCGGCCAGTTGTTCAGGGCTGGTGTCTTTGGTTTTCACTGTCGCCGTCATCTCGCCACGGCGCATCACCGATACGGTGTCGGTGACTTCCATGATTTCACGCAGCTTGTGGGTGATCAGGATGATGGTCTTGCCTTGTTCCTTTAGCCCGTCAAGGATGCGAAACAGGTGATCGGCCTCGGCGGGGGTCAAGACGCCGGTGGGTTCATCCAGAATTAGAATATCGGCCTGCCGATACAGTGCTTTCAGGATCTCAACGCGCTGTTGGTGGCCCACGGACAGGTTCTCAACCAGCGCATCAGGATCGACGCTTAATTCATATTCGTCGGACAGTTCTTGAAGCAGCTTGCGGGCCTTGGCCAGCGAGGGCTTCAACAGCCCACCGTCTTCCATGCCCAGAATGACATTTTCAAGAACCGTGAAATTTTCAACCAGTTTGAAGTGTTGGTGCACCATGCCAATACCGGCAGTAATCGCGGCCGAGGAATCAGGGATCGGGGTTTTTACGCCGCCAATAAACACCTCGCCTGCGTCGGCCTTATAAAACCCATAAAGGATCGACATCAGAGTTGATTTTCCGGCGCCATTTTCGCCAACGATTCCGTGGACCGAACCGCGCGCAACAGAAAGCGAGATGTCTTTGTTTGCCTGCACCGGCCCGAAAGCCTTGGAAATGCCGACAAGTTCAATAGCCGGAGCGGCAGTTTCCTGCCGCTCCTGAAGGTGTTCAACAGCCATCAGTGCTTATTTCACTGGGCAACTATCGTCTGCACGATAGTCGTGAACAGCAATGGATCCGTTGGCAATCCCAGCTTTTGCTGCGTCAACGGCTGCTTTGATTTCGGCAGTGAAGATCTCTGCGTTGTTTTCGTCCAGCGCATAGTCGACGCCGCCATTGGCAACATTCATGGTGAAATTGCCAGCTTCCATGTTTTCGCCCTGAGTGAAGGCTTCATAGACCGCGTTATCAACGCGTTTTAGCATCGACGTTAGAACCTGACCTGGGAACAGGTGGTTCTGGTTACTGTCCACCCCAATCGACAGGATGCCCTCATCCGCTGCGGTTTGCAGAACGCCAACGCCTGTACCACCAGCGGCGGCATATACAACGTCAGATCCTTGAGCGATTTGTGCTTTGGTCAATTCGCCACCCTTTACCGGGTCGTTCCATGCTGACGGTGTTGTACCTGTCATGTTTTGGACAACGGCCAAGTCTGGATTTACAGATTTCACCCCTTGCACATAACCGCAAGCAAACGCGCGGATCAACGGAACATCCATGCCACCGATAAAGCTAACAGTGCCGGTTTTGGAGGCCATCGCAGCCGCGATGCCGACAAGGTAGGAGCCTTCTTGTTCCGCAAAACCAACGCCACGGACGTTTGGTTGGTCCAGCCAGTTAACATCGATAACGGCAAATTTTGTATCGGGATAATCGGGCGCAACCGCGTCAAGCGAAGATGCAAAACTAAAGCCGGTCATGACGACTGGGTTAAAGCCACCTTCGGCAAACCGGCGCAGGGCCTGTTCACGTTGTGCTTCTGAGGTCAGTTCGATCTCGCGGAATGTGCCGCCAGTTTCTTCGGCCCAACGTGTTGCGCCTGCAAAGGCCGCTTCGTTGAAGGATTTATCGAATTTACCACCTAGATCAAAGATGATGGCGGGGTCAGCGGTGGCGATGCCTGCTGTAAGTGCAAGTGTGGCAGCCGCACCAAGGAATTTCTGCATAAGCGTCATGTTTTATCTCCCGATTTTTTGTTTTTGGGTTGCCGCCGGAATGGAGCAAAACCCAAGTAAGCGAGCAGATCGTTAAAAGATCATTCATAATTAAGCCCGCAGGGAGAGGGTGTGGTCAATAGCTTTTTACCATTTGGTCGCATCTATCGCGTGGATTCAGCAGGTGAGCTTGATCATGGGCCAATATCAGACTCATATCAGGGGCTTACGCATCACAATGGCGGCAATTTTGGGGCCTGACGGGGGTGTGTAATAGGCGGCCCTGCGCCCAGATTCGGTGTATCCGGCCGTGTGATACAAGGCACGTGCGGCGGCGTTGATTTGCGAAACCTCGAGAAATGCATCCCTAGCGCCGCGTCGGGTGGCCTCGGTTTCAAATCCGGCCAGCAAAATGCGTCCATTGCCTTGTCTTTGCTGGGCAGGATCAACAGCGAGTGTCAGCAATTCCACCTCGCCCGCAATTTCGCGCCCCAAGGCAAAACCAGAGTCAGTGGTGTGCAGGAATACGCCCTTGGAGGCCAGCATCGAGGCGAACTCGTTAGCGGCCCATGGGCGCGGCGTTTCAAAGCAAAGCGCGTGAAGGGCGGCGAGCGCGTCAGGTGTCATAGTGGGAGTCACGGCAGGATGACGGGGGCAGGATCACGCGGCGGGGCGGCATCGGGCGCACGCACGTATAAGGGGGCAGGGCGCGGCAGGGTTGGGTCAGTGTAACGGCGGGCGGTGATGCGCGCTATTGCAACAGCGTTGACGGTATCATTGGGCCCAATGGTGTTTGTGGCGGTGACATCGGATCTGGGCATGACATGCGGAGGCATGACGGCTGCATCTGATAATTCTTGCACAAAGACCTGATCCCGCCGCGCATCAATCAGCGACAGAACGGGGCGGGGTGTGTCAATCGCTTGAGCCTCAAAGCTGGAAACTCCGACCGCCGGAATGCCCAGTGACAAGGCCAACCCACGGGCGGCGGAAACCGAAATGCGAATGCCGGTGAAATTGCCAGGTCCAATGCCAACCCCGATCGCGGTCAGATCAGACCATGCAACGCCGCCCTTGTTCAACACCTCTTCTAACAGCGGGAACAGCCGTTCGGCCTGTCCCTTTTGCATCGGCTCCACTCGTTCTGCCAAAATCGCATCACCAGATAGCAAAGCGGCCGCGCAATGCGCGACCGATGTATCAAATGCCAGTATCAGTGGTTCAGGCTTCAAGAGCGCGCACCTCGGTGACTTCGGGGATGTAGTGGCGCAGCAGGTTCTCGATGCCCATTTTCAGCGTTACCGTAGAGGATGGGCAACCGGCACAAGCGCCTTGCATGTGTAGATAAACCACACCGCCTTCAAAGCCGTGGAATGTGATGTCGCCGCCATCTTGTGCTACCGCTGGGCGCACACGGGTGTCGAGCAATTCCTTGATCTGGGTGACGATCGCCTCGTCGGCGCCGTTATGTTCTGCGTGACCAGCGCTTTCGGCTTCGCCAATCAGCACTTCGTCGCCGGATTGGAAATGCTCCATGATGGCCCCCAAAATTGCGGGTTTAATGTGCTCCCACGCGATTTCGTCGCCTTTGGTTACGGTGATAAAATCAGTGCCCAGAAACACGCCGTAAATACCACCAACTGCAAAGATGCGCTGGGCCAGTGGGGATTTTCCAGCAACCTCTGCCGAGGGAAAATCGGCGGTGCCCTTGCCAAGCACACTTTGGCCCGGCAGGAATTTCAGGGTTGCGGGGTTCGGGGTCGATTCAGTCTGGATAAACATTTGGCACACCTTTTTGGTCAGGATAAAAGATATGCGCTTGCAAAGGCGGACTGTCAAGGTTTGGAATAATTCTAAAGCACCCCCGAATTGTCGCAGGGGTGTTTGCTGCGCACGCCTTGGCCTTGCGGCGAAAATCGTAAGGCTTGATCCGCGTTTGCTCTAAGTGATTGCCTCAAGCCGCTCTTTTGACATCTCGCCCGGCACAATCGTGATCGGAATCGGAAAGTTGGCGACCGATTTCATCAGCTTGGTAATCAACGGGCCTGGCCCTTTTTTCTCAGAACCAGCCCCCAACACCAGCAGGCCGATGTCAGAATGCTCGATCACCTGCGCCATAATTTCGGTCACGGCCTCGCCTTCACGGATCACCAGTTCCGGTTCAATCCCCTGACGGTCCCGCATCCATTTGGCGAAAACCTCGTAATGGACCTCAATCCGTTCGCGCGCTTCTTCACGCATGATGTCACTGATTCCGATCCAGTGATTGAATTCCTCTGGCGGAATAATCGACAGAACCTCGACCCCGCCACCGGATTTTTTGGCCCGCATTGCCGCGAACCGCATCGCATTCAGACATTCACGGCTGTCGTCCAGCACCACTAGAAATTTACGCATGTGTTGTTCTCCTTGGCGCTTATGATGCAGGTGTTCGCGGATCAAAGCAAGGGGAACTCATGCGTCAGAATGTGCCCAGTCCCAATAGGTTTCGCGGGCCCGTTTGGTCAACGGGCCTATCTGGTAATGGTTGCCGTCAAATTCGCTGACTGGTGTGACCTTGGAATAGTTGCCTGACAGAAATACCTCGTCTGCCCCGCGAAAATCATCAAACGTCAGGATGGTCTCATGTACCATGATCCCGTCGCTGCGCAGGTTGTCGATGTGGCGCGAACGGGTGATCCCCGCCAGAAAGGTGTTATTGGCAATCGGGGTAAACAGCTCGCCATCCTTGGCCATGAACACATTGGCCGACGCTGTTTCGGCCACATTGCCCATTATGTCGGCGACCAAGGCGTTGTTGAACCCTTTTGCGTTGGCTTCGGCCAGCATCCGTGCGTTGTTCGGGTATAGGCAGCCAGCCTTGGCGTTGGTCACGTTGTCTTCCAGAACAGGGCGGCGGAACTGCGTGGTGGTCAGGGTTTGCGCGTCCGCATAGGCGGGCATGGCGACCTCTTCCAGACTAATGGCAAATCCGGTTGAGTTTTCCAGTGGCACCACGCCTGCAGCGCCGCTGTCGATCGCCCAATACATCGGGCGTATGTAGACGGCGGATGTTTTGGGATAGGCCGCCAGCCCCTCCCAAACGATCTGCACCATGTCGTCGGTGGAAACGGTTGGCGTGATCATCAGCGCTTTGGCAGAGCGGTTGACGCGCGCGCAATGGTTGCGCAAGTCGGGTGCGACCCCTTCAAAATATCGCGCCCCGTCAAAGACGGTCGAGCCGAGCCACGACCCATTATCGGCGGCCTTCATCACCGACAGATCGCCGTTGTGCCATGTGCCGTTGAAATACGTGCGGATGTTGGTGCCTATTGCCATGATGTCGGCCTCCTTTTTGGTTTGAGCGGAGCGTATCGGGGAAATAGGTCAGGTGTCGAGACATAAAATCTCGTGGGCCTTTTGGGATTAAGTAGGTCGATATTATTTCATTTGGGTAAGCAGCTGCGCCCTGTCATAGGGTTGCGGCCAATCTGGTGTCCCAAATGTTGCATGTGTTGCAAAAAATTGAAGGCTCTGACAACGTGTTATGGCAATGACCCAATCTTAACCTTATCTAGCAAAAGAGAGCACATCATGTCTTACCCTGATTTCATCAAAGCGTTCCCTAGCATAGATATTCCGTTCCCTGAAGATGTCGTTCAAACATCGGCCGTGCAATCCGAATCTGGTCTGGTGATGTTCTTCACGTTCCTCAAGGATATGGTCCTTCCCCCACATTCACACGGCGCTCAGTGGGGCACTGTTGTGGCAGGCGAAATTGAATTCACAATTGGCGGAGTGGCAAAAACCTATCGGGCCGGTGATAGCTATTCGATTCCGGCAGGGGTCGAGCATGCGGCGCTGATTAAGGCAGGAGCGCGTGTCATCGATGTCTTTGAAGAAGCTGATCGATACGCCCCCAAGGACTAGAAAACGGCAGCTATAACGTCCATATCGAATTCGAGCCATGGGTTATGAATGCAGGCCATTCACACGAATCGTAAGTTGTGTTTCCCTTTTCAACCTTGAAATCAGGCATGGGCTGACCACCGGTGCAAACGCCCGATTGACCCTTCACTGCGAAAGTAGGGCTTCCTGCACATCCTTATCCCAGCCGAGATAATACATGTCCCCGTTCTGGATTACTGGGCGGGCCATCAGTTTTGGTTTGGCGGCGAGCTGCGCCTCCGCCTCCGAATGCTTCAACCAGTCGGTCAGCCCTCTCCAGTCATTTGTCGTTCGATCCACCAACCGATCCCCAAACTCTGCAACTAATATAGCTAGTTCAGCCTCGCTCAAAGGTTGTTCACGGACATCGCGGAAAATCACTTCCTTGCCTGCGGCCTCCAGCGACTTGCGGGCATTCTTGCAAGTCGAACAAGTGTTTAGTCCATAGATAATCATGACGCAGTCTCCTTTGCCGCTGGCCTTTAATTTCCTCTACCGCACCATTCCGACAATCTCTAATGTCTGCGCCAAAATCGGGTCGGCAATGGCACGGGCCTTGTCGGCGCCGGTGCGCAGGATCTTGTCGATCTCGTCGGGCGCTTCCATCAGCTTCGCCATCTCGGCCGATATAGGTGACAGTTTGGCGACCGCAAGGTCCGACAGCATCGGTTTGAACTCGGAAAACTGTTTGCCGCCAACGTCTGCCAGCACTTGGTCCACCGACATATCTGCCAATGCCGCATAGATGTTCACCAGATTACTGGCCTCGGGTCGACCTTCCAGCCCCTTGGCCTCGCTTGGCAACCCATCCGCATCGGTTTTGGCCTTGCGGATTTTCTGCGCAATCTTGTCGGCGTCATCAGTCATGTTGATGCGGCTGTTGTCGGACGGATCGGATTTCGACATCTTTTTCGAGCCATCGCGCAAGGACATCACGCGGGTCGCTTCGCCCTCGATAACCGGTTCGGTGATCGGAAAGAAATCAACGCCATAGTCGTGGTTGAATTTTGCCGCGATGTCGCGGGTCAGTTCGATGTGTTGTTTCTGGTCCTCGCCCACCGGCACGTGGGTGGCGTGATAAACCAGAATGTCGGCTGCCATCAGGGTGGGATAGCTGAACAGCCCAACGGAAGCGTTCTCGCGGTTTTTACCGGCCTTGTCCTTGAACTGGGTCATCCGGTTCAACCACCCCATGCGGGCGACACAGCTAAAGATCCAGCCAAGTTCGGCGTGGGCCGAGACTTGGGATTGGTTGAACAGGGTCGATTTGGCGGGGTCGAGACCGGCGGCGATGTAACCGGCGCACAGTTCGCGAGTGGCGTGACGCAAATCGGCAGGGTCTTGCCAGACGGTGATGGCGTGCAGATCGACCATGCAATAGATGGTTTCAATGCCGCTATCCTGCATCGAAACAAAGCGTTTGATAGCGCCTAAATAGTTGCCAAGGGTCAGGCCGCCGGATGGCTGGATACCCGAAAAGACGCGGGGTGTATGGACCACCTCTGTCATAATAATTCTCCGTCTGGATTAAACTGGTGGTTTGGCTTACCCATGCTGGCAAGGGCCGTCAACCAAAGGAGCCTATAAGATGAGCAGCAATCCCGATATGTCACCCGTTAATCCTCTGCCACCCGTCGTGGTGGCGCTGGCGCTGGCGATCTTTCTGATCGAGGCTGTATTCAATCTGGGGGCCCGCGGCCTGATTGGTGGACCCGAAGCGATTGGCTGGCGCTCGGCAGCGATTGGCACCTATACCCCATCGGGACTGCTGTTTGACCGGATGATCGAGACAAGCCGCTATCCAACCGAGCATTTG
>Ga0209345_10001427_pt1 | contig 28571 bp, 22 predicted proteins | sample Cruoilmetagenom7_FD_187294 | JGI IMG/M metagenome (GOLD analysis project Ga0209345, IMG submission 187294) | Oil polluted marine microbial communities from Coal Oil Point, Santa Barbara, California, USA - Sample 7 (SPAdes) (version 2) | ecosystem: Environmental > Aquatic > Marine > Oil seeps ...
CACCCATAACGTATGAGCAATCCCATCATCAGCAACCAGGTCATAAACTGGCGCACCTTCAGCAACCTGGTTTAATAATCCATCAATCTCAGCATCTGATTTATACGCAAGTAATACAGGTCCCGTTTGAGCATTTAACGCCTCAATTTGTGCAACTCGATCATTCTCTTTCGCGGGCCGAGTAAACTCATGCTTACGAATCCTATTTGTATCGTAATGTTTCACCGATGCAGCAGCGACCAGGCCCGTTTGTACGATATCACCCATTTTTAAACGGTAGACGTAATAACTGGGGATTGCTTCCCGAATTAACACGCCATCATCTATCAGTTTTTGCAAGTTTTCTGCAGCTTTGGCATAAACCGCGGGGTCGTACGGATCAGTATCTTCAGGTAAATCTATTTCAGCCTTGGAAATATGTAGAAAGCTCATCGGCTTACCCGCTGCACGCTCACGCGCCTCGGCGCTATTTAGTACATCATATGGAGGTGCAGCAACATCCTCTACACACTCAGGAACAGGGCGCAAACTGGCAAAAGGGCGAATTAATGGCATAACATTCTCATTTAGTTGATATATAATTTCCCGCACATTATACAGGTTTTAATGTGAAGGTTTATGCTATTGAGACGGGGCAATTCTTTGCTTCACCAGAAACTTATCTATGCAGTCCTTTGCGCTTTGCTATGCCCGCTGCGAGATACCATCAAACGCTTTACGTAATCTGTTTAACTGGTAGTTCGGATCAGGTTTTCTAGTACAATTAACGCCGCCCCATACATAGCTTCCTAGACTAGCTGATTTACAAAATTTCATACCATCGAACAACTACATACACTACAATTAGTGCCCTTTATTTCTTTAAAGCCATATATAAAACCTATGAATAACTTCCTACAGCAACTTAAAGACGCCCCAGAAAGTAATAGCTTTGAGAACACCATTGCTACTATTGATCAAAATTATAATTTCACACCCTGTGAATTTAAAAACGGCGACCTTATTAATGCCGAAAATCAAAACAACGGCTCTTGCAAAATATTTGCCTTTGCCCTTTTACACAATTTATCTGAACAGCAAACCCTACACTGCTTCGGCGACTATTATCGGGTAGATGTACTTAAAAATCCCGATAGCACGGATCATCAGAATATTCGCAACTTCATCAAATCTGGCTGGTCAGGCATTTCATTTAACTCAACTCCATTAAGCTGCAAATAACCTGAAGCATCAATTAGTTGCACATACAACTAATTGATGCTTTAATATACATATGTTTGAAAAATGCATCTACTTCAATACTAATGCACTGGCACGTCAAATCAACAAAATATGGGATGACGCGTTTAAACCATTAGGTCTTTCTCCGGCCCATGCATATGTACTGCGTATTGTTTTAGGCGCACCGGGTATACCCATGAAACAGATAGCAGAAGAGCTAGAGCTCGCTCCCTCTACTGTTACTCGTTTCGTTGATAGCCTTATAAAAAAGGGTTTTTTAAAACGCGTTACTGACAATAACGACAAAAGAGGCTGCCGAATTTTTCCTACTCAACAGGGAAAAATGATCCATAAAAAACTGGAAAAAATAGGACAGGAACTTTATGCCAGTATGAATGACATTATCGGTAAAAAAACATTCGCAGAACTGGTTATCGATATGAGAGAAATCCGACAGCAACTTCCTTAACAACAAAGGAATGATATTTTATCTCAAATACTTGTATGCACATACAATTAATATAAAAGGACCTGATTATGACACTATCCACCGAAATATACTGGCTTACTCTGGTAACTATTTTTACTTCACTAATGTGGCTCCCTTATATTATCAACCGCATGGCTGAAATGGGAGCCTGGTCAGCACTTTACAATCCTCAACCAGATATACGCCCCAGGGAGCAGTGGGCCGAACGTATGATGAAAGCTCACGAGAACGCGGTTGAAAACCTGGTGATCTTTGCACCTTTAGTCATTCTTATTGAAATAAGCCAATTACATTCTGAACTTAGCGCCTTCGCAGTTACTCTATACTTTTATACACGGCTTGTTCACTTTATTGCATTCACCCTGGCTATTCCATTAATTAGAGTACCTGCATTTCTGGCCGGTTTTTCAGCTCAATTAATACTCGGTTTAATGCTACTACAAATAATATAGAGACTCGTTATGATAAGACTACACGGACTGGATATTTCAGGAAACACTTATAAAGCAAAACTGTTAATGAGTTTTCTGAATATTAACTTCAAGTTTTTGGAACTAGATATAAACAAGCAACAGCATAAAAGTGACGACTACCTGAAGCTTAACCCACGAGGTGAATTCCCTGTTCTTGAGGACGACTCATTAGTTATATGGGACTCGCAAGCAATACTGGTTTATCTAGCCAGTAAATATGGTGGTTCGCCTGATAATAATCACTGGTATCCTGGCGATGCACCACAAAAAGCCCTTATAACCCAGTGGCTGACCGTGGCAAATGATGACATTTTTAATTCTCTTGGCAAGGCTCGGTCTATTATTAAATTTGGCCACGAAGGTGACCTGAATACATTACATCAAAAAGCAAAGACAATACTGCGCTGGATAGAGCAGCACTTAACTCATCAACACTGGCTTGCTACAGAGCATCTCAGTATTGCTGATATTGCCTGTTACCCTTATATAGCACTTTGCGAGGAAGGCAAGATATCTCTTAACGAATACCCGAATATTCATTGCTGGTTAAACCGTATCCAGAAAACCGAGGGATACATTACAATGCCGGGATTATTTTTAGCCGAATAGTGAAGCTTAAAGAGTGACAGGTGAAAATATTCTTATCCTTAAAATGACGATATATATTTGATAAATTAAATTTACATCGGAGCTATACAGGGCGAGATCTTACATCTCGGTACTGAGCAATACTATAACTAAAATGCATGTCGAGTTCCAAAACCGAACTGATAGTCCTCATCTGTAAACCCGTAACCAACATCGGCACGCAAATCAATATTAACAAACGCCTGTATTTTCCATCTCAAGCCAAAACCTGCTCCCACGTTTAGAGCACTATGCAGTACATCGCTTAAACCTTTATATGTATTACCCACATCAATAAAAGTCACATAACGTATTACTGGGTTATCTTTTTCAGGAAACATATACTCAATATTACTTAAGAACATCGTATTACCTTCAAATCGGCTATTTTCATAACCGCGTAAATCACTCCCCCCACCTAGACTAAATGCCTCCTCACCCAAAACATTATTATTTGAATGACCAAACTGCATTTGCACATTCAAATTTGATAACGGGTAGTTTTTAAAACGATAATAACTACGATAATAAAAAAGATGCTTGACAAAATCTGTCTCACTTCCGAAAGATTCATGCGAGAAGTTCAACTGATAGCCATAATCTTTACCCCCACGGTTGTATTCAAAGTTACTTAAATTCTTATATCCCGTATTGACTCCCAGAACAATTGCATCAAGGCTTTCTGAATCTAAAACTTCAATAAGATTTTTATTAATTCTTTTTTGATATAAAATATTCCCACCGACAAACCAGCCTCGATTTTTTCCCTTGGCATTTAACCACCTTGAAATCGAAAACCTAAAGAGATCATCTTGCCTATCTATAATCCCCTCACTATCATCAACATCATTTTCTTTTTGAATTAGAAGGTCCACACTAAACAAACTTCCATTGACATTAGGATAATAATATTTAAATGAATAACGATCTTCATCTACATCGTTTGTAGAACCTCTATCTTCTATCAATATACGAGTTTCATGATTTAAACCAAAAACATTATCCCATTTAAGTTGCAGCCCATAATGCGCCTCATTATCATCGATTTTAAGCCTTGGAACAATCAAGAGATAATACTTTTCCTCCATAACAAAAACGACATCTATTCGAGAATCAGCATATTCATTTTCATCACCCGTATAGTCTTCTTCCAGATAATAATTAACTGAAACAAACAGACCAAGATCCATAATAGCCTGCCGTGATTTTTCAATTAAATTTACACTTAACTCATCACCTGGCCTTATATATAATTCTCGATCAAGCACTGAGGCTTGAGTAACCTCATTTCCCTGATACTTAATATTATTTACAGTCGGCACTGCTGTTGCAGCAAAGCTACAAAGTGTCAGTATCAACCATAATAGCGTTTTCGTTTTTTCCATAATTTTCTATACAATAAATCCTCACCTTGATGCAAGGCTAATCCAATGAGTACAAATGCTGTTCCACTATAAATACTCATACTAATAATTTCAGCATTAGCCACATGACCTATCCATAGAGCTGATACTGGTGTGATTAAGGTAATCAAAGCAACACTGGAAGCGGGTAAGTGCTTTAATAAAAAATAATAACTAACAAAACCAATTACCGAACCCACTACCCCTAAATAAACAATAGACCATATAGCCTTTAACGGAATTTGCTGCGGTAGTGGCGGTGCAAATATCAGATATACGGTCAAAAACAGTGGTATAGAAAACAACAAACCACCCGCCACCAGCGATAATGCAGGCATTTCTATTTTAATGCTCTTTATCCATACAGCACTTACTGCATGCAGTACAACGGCTAGTAAAGTGGAAGCAATACCGTAAATATAACCGTCTCCCGTAGAGATTCCCGTAGAAAAAATTATAAGTAAACCGCATAAGCCAGCGATTGACCCAAATATTTTTAACATATTAAAGCTTTGCTCATGTATAAAACGCCATGCAAGATAGCCGGTCACTATGGGTGATAAACCAAATATGACTGATATCAATCCTGATGATATATATTGTGCCCCCCAGTACACAGGCATCATACCTCCAAAGATACCCACGGCAGAAGCGAAGTAAACTTTTCGGGCAGGTCCATCCATCGCAATTTTTTTATACTTAATTAACGCAAGCAATATTGCCAATAACGCACCTATACCCATTCGCATAGCTACACCAAATAAAAAACTAACACCCTCCCCACTCCACTTTATGGCTATCGGCGTAGTAGACCATATAATCACTACCACAAAAAAAGCTACAAAAATAATTAACTTATGGTATTTCGATTGTTCGATGTTTGCTGCCTGCATTATTTATTCCTTTTTTTGCACCCTTGAATCATTCTCTATAAAAAAGCTTTAAATGAAAAAAGCCGCAGATTTTTTACGTCTGCGGCTTTTAAAATTCTTAAAAATAAGTCAAATTTTATTAAATAAGCACACAGACAACGTATTCACACCACACTAGGTGGGGTCGTTTCGCTATTGTCTTAATGTCTCGCTTAATTAATATCATGCAAGTAGATTGTGTCAATTTTTTAAGACTGTCAAGTAATTATTTGTATAGCCATCAAATAATATACAAAGCGCTGTATTGAATAAACATTAATTTTCCTCTACACACTATTCATAACTTAGATTAGTGATACTTTATATGATTCTCCTGTTTTACCTCAGCATGAGTGGTGCTATGATATTTAACCTTATAAGATTGACTTGAACCATGGAAAAACTAAAAAACACTGAAGTAATTCAATCCATTATTCGCCTATGCATTGGCACACTAACCTATTTATATATTTCTGCTGGAATAGACAGTGGCTATTTTAACGCAGATCACAGCACACTAAACAATTTCACTTTTGCCTTCTTTTGCTTTAGTTTTCTTAATATATTTAGTATTTTATGGGTGCCGGCCAGCACCCCTCGACGCTATATTGCCTTAGCTTTTGATATTAGCAGCGCAACTTTCTCTTCATTTTTAACTGGCGGCATTAATAGTGTTTATGTATTGGTCTATTTATGGATCTATATTGGCTATGGCACTCGCTACGGACTAAAATTTTTAAGTGTCGCCGTCGTTCTCACTCTTATTGGCTATAACATTCTATTATTAACAGAAAATGCATGGCATTTATTAACACTTGAAGCCATCGCTTTCCTACTTCTAATTATTGCGCTGCCCGCCTACTTATACTCCATGCAAAAACGATTAATGGAAATTGCTAATTTGGCAGAATCAAATAGCGTCGCAAAAACTGATTTTATATCCACCATGACTCACCAAATTCGCACCCCCATTGGTGGCATAGTTGGGATGATCGATTTGCTTAACAAAACAGATCTCAACGGACAACAAAAACAATATTTACAATCGCTAAGCCAATCAAGCCACGCATTACAGGAGATCATAGAAGATATTGTCGATTTTTCACGCATTGAAAATGGAAATATCGCTATTAATCAATCTAGCTCAAAGCCACGTGTAATAATTGATAGCTTAGTACATAGCCTGGCCCCCCTGGGCTATGAAAGAGATCTGGAACTAACATGCTATATTGATAAGTCTTTCCCTAATGAGGTTTTTATCGATGCACAGAGATTCAGGCAGTTATTATCAAATTTAATCCGCTATGTTATTGAGCACAGCACATCTAATGGCATTTATATACATGCATATGCTGGCCAAACGAGTTCAACTGAACATATTAATACCAACATTGAAATTAAATTTCGACAAAACACAAGCATTGAACATCTACATTCAAACAAAATACCAGAAACCAATGATGCATTACCATTACGTATTAGCTATCAATTAACACGCCTCATGAATGGCCTATTCGAAATCCAATATAACAATGAAAAAGAGATTTGTTTTAATCTACATTTTAACTGGAAAAAACTAGACAGCATATCCAGCGAAGACAAGCATATTCCATTTAACAAACGCGCTCTCATTTTTGAAACTAGTAAAATTAACCTGGAGGTATTTGAAAAATACTGCCAACAATTAGGCATCGAAGTTTATGCAACATCGGGCCAGGATAATTTGATAGCCCATATCATCTGGAGCCAGGAAAAATCTCAGCCCTTCGATTTAATTATTTTGGGTGAAAACCGCAAGCATAAGTACGGACACGATTTAGTGTCACGCATACGCAATGAAGTTAAATGCGAGACACCTATTATTTACGCTACCTATATGCACGGTATTGAACAAATCGGCTCTGAAAGTCTCGAGGGTATCCAGGCAACTATTATTAAACCCACTTCACTCGGAATATTAAGAAGCAGTATTGCTGATTTACTCAGCCCAGATACCCAGGCACTTAGTGTAACAACGGCTCCCCAGACATCATTAAATATACTGCTTGTAGAAGACAACGAAATAAATGCCAGCGTAGTTTATAGCCACTTAACTGATTTAGGGCATACAGTAGACATCGCCACTGATGGCACCACAGCGCTGTATGCAATGCACAGACATCACTACCACCTGGTATTAATGGATATCAACATGCCGAACATGGACGGTATTAATGCTACCCAAAAATGGCGGCACTTAGAAAAGAGCGATCAGCATCTACCTATTATTGCCTTAACTGCAAAGGCCACTTCTGAAGCCCGCAAACGCTGCCTGGAGGCAGGTATGGATGATTTTCTAAGCAAGCCGGTCACTGAGGCTCAACTAAAAAACGTCTTAAGCAAGCATATAAAATAGAACCAAACAGCCCCTTTCACAAATGCCCCTTAAAAAATCATTATATTTTGTATATGTTTTTATGGCATTATGCGTCCTTTATCATGCCTGTAGACTGTCTGGCATGAAATTAACCAGATATTTATATAATTGCACAGCTGCAGAATACCTAGGATTATCTTTATGAGCATTACATCATTTTTACCCCCAGTACGCACACTAATGGGCCCAGGCCCTTCAGATGTGCACCCTCGTATATTAAGTGCATTAGCACGCCCTACCATTGGTCACCTTGACCCGATGTTCGTGGGTATGATGGATGAAGTTAAAGGCTTACTTCAGTATGCATTTCAAACAAAAAATGAATTAACCATTCCTATTTCAGCACCTGGTTCAGCAGGTATGGAAGCATGCTTTGTAAACCTGGTTGAGGCTGGCGATAAAGTTATTGTTTGCCAAAATGGCGTATTTGGTGGTCGCATGAAGGAAAATGTTGAACGCCTGGGCGCTACAGCCATTATGGTTGAAGATGAATGGGGTAAGGCGATTGACTGCAACAAAGTTGAAGAAACATTAAAAGCTCACCCTGATGCCAAAATTTTAGCCTTTGTTCACGCTGAAACATCAACTGGCGCGCAATCTGATGCTAAAACATTATGTGAATTAGCTCAGAAACATGACTGCTTAACTATTGTTGACGCCGTTACATCTCTGGGCGGAACTGAGCTTCGCGTAGATGACTGGGGTATAGATGCAATTTATTCTGGTACACAGAAATGCCTTTCATGCACACCAGGCATCTCACCTGTAAGCTTTAGCAAGAAAGCTACCGACGTCATCACATCTCGAAAAACTAAAGTAACTAGCTGGTTTCTAGATATGAACCTTGTGATGGGTTACTGGGGTGCCAATACAAAACGCGCTTATCACCATACTGCGCCTGTTAATGCGCTTTACTCATTCCATGAATCTTTAGTTATGCTACAAGATGAAGGCCTGGAGAATGCGTGGGAACGCCATGCGAAAAACCATCTGGCATTACGTGCCGGTCTTGAGGCAATGGGTTTAAGCTTTGTTGTAGATGAAGCTGACCGCTTACCACAATTAAACTCTGTAACAATTCCAGATGGTGTTGATGATGCAGCCGTTCGCAACCAGTTACTAAGTGAGTTTAATTTAGAAATTGGCGCTGGATTAGGGGCTCTTGCCGGTAAAGTATGGCGTATTGGCCTAATGGGTCACAGTAGCCGTGCAGAAAATATTATGCTTTGTCTGAGCGCTTTAGAAGCCGTGTTAGGTGATGCAGTTAAGCAAGGCGTCGCAGTTTCAGCCGCACAGAAAGTACTCGTTTCGTAAATAGAGTTTTTTCTACTATCTTACACACCTACTGGTGATATCAATCAGGGGAAAGAGCGCTAAAAAAGGCGGGCTTTCCCCGATGGATATATCTCGCAACGGGGCATAACCCGTCATCTAGCAAATAATGCTCATGAATTTCGTCTTCTGACTATTCACACTATCTAGTATACTTTCGATTATGAAAATCTATCTCGTAGGCGGAGCTGTTCGCGACCAACTTTTAAATTACCCTGTCAAAGAAAGAGACTGGGTTGTTGTTGGCGCTACGGTTGAAGAAATGCTTGAGCAGGGTTACCAGCAGGTCGGCAAAGATTTTCCTGTTTTCCTACACCCAAAAACTAAAGATGAGCACGCCCTCGCCCGAACAGAACGCAATACCTCACCGGGCTATACGGGTTTTGAAGTTCATGCATCACCTGATGTTACTTTAGAAGAAGATTTAATTCGCCGTGACTTAACGATTAATGCCATTGCAGAAGACGAAGATGGCAATATTTTTGACCCTTACAATGGCCAGGCTGATTTATCACAAAAACTCTTACGCCATGTTTCACCTGCATTTAGTGAAGACCCCGTTCGCATTTTAAGAGTCGCACGTTTCGCAGCTCGTTATGCGCATTTAGGCTTTAAAGTAGCTATTGAAACACAGCAATTAATGCAAGCAATGGTTGCCAATGGCGAAGCAGATGCACTTGTTGCAGAACGCGTATGGCAAGAGTTTCATAAAGCATTAAACGAACGTAATCCAGAAGTTTTCATAGAAACCTTAAGAGCATGTAATGCTCTTAAGGTTATTCTGCCAGAAATTGATGCTTTATTTGGTGTACCGCAACCGGAACAACATCACCCTGAAATTGATACAGGCATTCATACCTTAATGGTTCTCCAGCAAGCTACGCTTTTAACGACTGAGCCTTCTACTCGTTTTGCTGCTTTGTGCCACGATTTAGGCAAAGCACTAACACCAAAGGAAGACTGGCCCAGCCACTATGGACATGAAGTAAAAGGCGTAAAACCAGTAAAGCAACTTTGTAAGCGCCTGCGTATCCCAAATAATTTTAAAGAACTCGCATGCATCACTGCAGAATTTCACCTACATGTACATCGCGCTTTTGAAATTAAAAATTCAACCCTGTTAAAAACCATTGAAAAACTCGATGGCATGAGAAAACCTGAAAGGTATGAGCAATTTTTAATTGCCTGCACCGCAGACATCAGGGGGCGCACCGGTTACGAGGATTACGATTACCCTCAAGCAGATCGCTATCGTGAAGCTTTATCAATAATTAAGTCTGTTGATATTCAACCGCTAAAAGATGCCGGCTTACAGGGGAAAGAAATGGCTACTGCCATACACACTGCACGCCTGTCTGCATTAAACAAACAACTAAAGACTAGTTCCAATTAAAAATCATACCTATAGCCAGCACTAAGGAAAAAAGATTTGGTTTTATCTGTAGTATCGTCTAAAGTGCCCTGATCGGTTTGTTCCTGCCCCAAATCTAACTCAAAATTCACATTTCTTTTAAATCGATAATCAACCCTTAACGCTATTGCATTAATACTTTGATCTGTTCCATCTACATTTTTTCTTTTATCGAATCTTATTCTCGGATTTAACCGCCATTCTCTAGTAACGGGAAGACGCATATTAACGCTTAGTGAGTTCACTTTCCCTCTATCCGTATCACTAAATCTATAACCAAAAATAGTAGAGTCATTATCCATCATAAGACTGTTTCCGATTAGCTGTGTATTGTAAAAATACTCATTATCAGTTCCTTCTACAGGTAGACCTCCCACTGTAGACGATGACAATTTACTTAACGTCACATCAGCACTTATTTGAAACTTGTCATCAATCGGACTATTTACCCCTAGTAAAAATGATTTGCTCGCTGCAGTTTGTTCCTTTGCAAGTGCTATTATCGATTCCTGTGTCTCGCCACTTAGCAATAACTCATTTACTGTAAACTGGGTGGTATTACCCAGCAACGCATTACTGGCAGTAAGAAACGGTGACTTTCGAATATCTACTGTTGCATTCATTTGTACCTTATTTTCAAATTGCCAACTACCAATCATTAACAATGTATTAAGTTCTTTAAACATTATGTCGTAATCTATCAAGGTAAATAACGTACGCATGGGATGAAAATACCGCATCTCAGAACCAATAGCTTCTCGACCAACGATATCCCCATCGCTTTGTTTAATATAATAAACATTAAAGTCCCATGCATTAAAAAACGTACCTAGATCAGCACTTATTCCACTAAAAAACTTATCAGAATTTGCAGTTTTTTCTGTATCCTCTACCACATAGCCAAACACTGTATTTAATTTAAGATAGTCGTTAAAGGTATAACTTAACTGTATTCCATCCATTCGCCCTAGAACACCATCCTTACTAATATTTTGCCTGCCTATACTTCCATACAAGCCATTCTTCAAGTCTGTGACATTAAAATATAAAGAGTTTATTGAGCCAGAATTCTCACGCTTATCATTAGTAAAATCTACGTCATGCCCGCCAATAAACCGCGAATTCATTAGGTATTCTTCTCCTCTGTAACGAGAGCTAACACTAATATCTGAACTTAACAATGACAGGTTTTCACGAAGATCATCTTCGTTCAGGCGACTTCTATCTTCACGATAAAACTGCGAGAAGGAGCTAAAGTACTCCCATTGGGCATTTTTTATACGGCGCCTGTTTTCACGCAACTTTTTACGTGGATCTACTCGCGCCGTAAGTAAACTGGCAAGCCTTTGGCGCACCCTGTTTGCACCACTTGACTCAGGATACAGACTCAAATAACGACTATATTCTTTTCTCGCTAATGCTGGTTGTTTATTTAATTCATACGCAAAACCCAGAAATTCCTGTGCATCCATACTATATTTATTTTCAGGATATCTTAATAACTGTACAAATGTCTTAATAGAGGACTTGTATCTTTTATCTGATAACTGCCGACTACCTCGTTTCATTAAATCCTTCATTTCATTAATAGGCGCCACTGCAAGCTTAGACTCTGCTTTTTCTGATTCACCTGATGCCACAACAGAAAAAAACTTCCTAACCCTGGCTACAGCATCTATTTTTTCTTCCTTAGTAACCCTAATTATTCTAGCCAGGGGATATTCTTTTATTAATTCTTCCAGTTTTATTCGTGCTTCAGTTGAACTTACGAAAAACCCCAGTCTGTATTGATACCACGATCTACCATCAATTTTCAATTCAGATATATAAAAAGCATTGCCTGCTATCTGAGGATGCTCTATTGTTTTTTCAAAATCAGATAATGAATTTGTTGTTTTTAAATTAATAACAAGGTAGCTATCATATTGCTGTTCTACCTCAGTGGATGGTGCCTTAACTGGGATTTTTTCACGAACGGGTTGGCGTACCTTTTCTATTGCATCGCCTGTCACAGCTGCAAGCACATTTGCTGCTTTATATGCTGATGAATAAATTAAATATTCCGCCAGGTTTACATGCGCTTTTGACTCTATCGCAGTTTTAGAAGACAACTCTCGCTCTTCTCTGCTAGTTCTTACAACATATGTTTTTTTAAAAACAGACTTTAACTTTTTCTGGTGAACAATAGCGGCTTTTTTAGATTTAAAAAAACCATATCTTAACTGATATTTATTTTTGCTTTTTACTACGTAATATCTATAACCTCGTTCACCGGTAACATTAGAGAGGTCTTCTTTAGTAAACTTATTATTTGAACTTGCAACCACAATAGAGTATGCCGCAGATAAGTCTACAGATTCATCAACTTTTGCAGCCAATGAGACATTGGCGCCTATAACCAGATACAACAATAAAAACTTTATAATATTTTTATTATAAAAATAACGTCCTACATAACAACCAAATAAATTCATGTCACTTCAAATTATGAACAATAATACTGATACTTCTATAACTGGAGCCCTGCACTATTTCAAATGATACTTTTTCACTAAAAAATAGCGTTACATATTCATCTCCTGATGATTTTTCATACAACACTTCTTCCAGACCATAGCTTTCTTTATACCTGGGAATAAGAGACTCCCTTTCAATGACATCAGCACCCACACCGGCTCTACTATCTTTTCTATTCAGAAGATCAACTTTTATCCTGATCTCCTTTCCCATAGTCAATGGATTATGAGAAATATAACGCACTGGCACTCTGAAAATTATTTTAATGATACCGGTGTAATCATTTTTGGATATCACCACCTCATCTAACACATCTTGCGCAACAGCTTGTGCCGCTAACAAACTTGAAAATGTCATCAAGTAACCAATAATCAGTATTCGAACTAAGCTAAGCATATTATTTATAAATCCCATTTCGAGTCACTAATACGGTGTTCAGGATTAGGCTTATGACATGTTCCAGCACAGTTTCTCAATGAGCTAACCGATGCATTTTCATGCTTATCCGCTCTATAATCATTTGCATGACAAGCAGCACAATCCGGTTTATAAGCCGCATTATCTTTCCAGGTTACCGTGTCACTATTTTGTCTATGGCACGTGTTACAACTTAAGTTTCCATTATGGTTAGTGGGTTCATATGACAGGTTATGGTTATAACTAGGAACACTCTGCCAAAGTGTAGTGCTATGACAGGTATCACATTGATTACTTGAAAAATGCGTTAATGGTTTACCTGTTGCAATACTACCATTGTGACAACTTAAGCATGTTCCATTTACCTGACTATGGTCTACTTTAGTAACAGGAGACCAGCTCACGCTACTATGACACGCATCACAAGTGTTACTTGTATTTGCATGGGTTGTGTTTTTTCCTAAAGCTGTCGTGCCATTATGGCAGCTCGCACAACTACCCGTTACTTCATTATGATCAACCCTGATCACAGGTGACCATATCGACTTATTATGACAACTATCACAATTAGTACTTGATGTAATGTGTTGTATGTTTTTACCTGTAGCTATTGATCCATTATGGCAAGTAAAACAAGCTGCTAGTGGCTCCACATGATTTGTTGCAGGCGTCCAGGCTCGTGAACTATGACAACTATCACAATTCGCTGTTGTAGGAATGTGACCTGAATTTTTACCTGTTGCGGTTACACCATTATGGCAAGTGCTACAGCTACCCGTTACTTCGTTATGATCAACTCTTGTTACCGGCGACCAGCTATTGGTTACATGGCATGCATCACAGGTATTACTTGAACTGATATGAGTTGTATTCTTACCCTTCGCAGTTGTTCCATTGTGACAACTTGAACATACTCCATTAACTTGTGCATGATCAACAATTGCCACAGGCGTCCAGGCAGTATCCCTATGACAAGACTCACAAACTGATGATGTATTTATATGCGTGGTACCTTTACCTTTTGCAGTTGTGCCGTTATGACAAGATGAGCAACTGCCTATAACATCAATATGATCAACTCTTATCACAGGCGCCCAGATAGATTTGCTATGACAACTATCACAACTGGTTGTCGTATTTATATGTAATGCATTTTTACCTGTTGCTATTGAGCCGTTATGGCAGGTAAAACAGGCTGCAAGCGGTTCTACATGATTGGTTGCTGGTGTCCACGCACGGGTACTATGACAACTATCGCAACTTGCCGTTGTAGGTAAATGCGTGGCTTTTTTGCCCGTTGCTGTAACTCCATTATGGCAACTGGTACAGCTACCATTAACTTCCAGGTGATCAACTTTTGTTACTGGCGTCCATCTGGTCTTCCTGTGGCAGCTATCACAGCTGGTGCTTGTACTAATGTGGAGCGCATTTTTTCCTGTTGCTACTGAACCGTTATGACAGGTAAAACAAGCAGCTAATGGCTCCACATGGTTAGAAGCAGGTGACCAGGCGGTACTATTATGACAACTGTCGCAACTAGCATTTGTTCGAACGTGGTTAATCTTTTTACCTGTTGCAGCCCGACCATTATGACAAGATGTGCATGATCCCTTAACGTGGTTATGATCGACTTTGGCAACCGCATTCCAGCTATTTGGCAAATGACAAACATCACAATTTCCCGATGTTTGTATATGTGATGGTGACTTAGCCGTGGCGCTGATTCTTGAAGATTTAGAGTGACAACTCGTGCAACTGGACTGCAACCCTTTGAATAAGCCGTACAAATGACATGAGGAACACTCAACATTACGGTGAGCCCCTGTTAACGGGAAGCCAGTAGAAAAATGATCAAAGGATTTCAACTTATCTGCTGCAAGGCTTTGCGTTACCGGCGCCACAAAAAATAAAACTGTTAATGCGAGAAAACGCAAAATTAATCTTTTTCGAAACAATCTATCTATTATTTTCATAACTTAAGCCTGACAAGCAAATCCATTAAAACTAAGAATTGTTTAACCACTAATACACTCTAAAAACCGAGCCATACCGCTTATTCTCAGCAATTACGCATATTATTTATTATTTTGATTTTTGGGCATATTATCCCAAATACTTAAGCGATAAAAGAATACTAGTTCAATTTAATCGGATGTTTTGATCAAACTTATCTGAATTGTGACACTGCTCACATCTGCTGCCGAAGCTTCCATTGTGCACATCATCTCGAACATGACAGACGGCACAGGTTGGTGATTGCTCGACACGCACATTGGTAGCGCTCTTATGACAGGCCCGACACTGCAGCCCCTTATGAGCCCCCTTTAGAGCAAATCGGGTTTGTTTGTTATGATCAAACCTCCAGAAGTGCCAGCCATTGGGGTTATGACATTGAGCGCATTCCGCTCCCATTGTCTTTTTATGTGTGTCGTCATCTTCATGACAAGCTACACACTTTTTCTCTACATCCTTAAATGCCTTACTTAAATGACACTCCTCACATGGGATAATTGCATGCTGCCCTAACAGTGGGAAATCAACAATATCATGATTAAAGCGCACACCATGTAACCATCCTTTTTCACTATGACAGTCCGCGCACTGCTTGCCCTGCTGTCCTTTATGCAAGTCGTCCAGCTTATGACATGAATAACAGCTTGTATCTAACTTCTTCTTTTTCTTAGTCTTTAGCCGACCACCTTCATGACAGGCAATACACTTCAAACTCTTGTGATTACCCTTAATTTTAAATTTCGTATCTGTATCATGATTAAACTTGCTTTTCTTCCAGCTCTTTTCAGTATGACACTTATTGCATTTCGGACCGTTTTGGCCACGATGAACATCGTCATTTTTATGACAAGAATTACAGACTTTCTTTGGGTGATTTTTTTTCTTAAAAATACTACCCGCACTTGCCTTGTGAGTATGACAGCTATCACACATCACCTCTTTATGCTGCCCCCTTAGCTTAAACTTGGTCTTCTTATTATGATCAAAATACGCTTTGTCCCAATCTTTCTCGCTATGACATGTTTCACACTTTACGCCATAACGTTTTTTATGCGAATCATTAATGGCATGACAAGAGTAACACCTGGTCGGGGTATCTTTATGTTTGTTATCTGGGTGACAACTATCACAGGCTGCTTTTTCGTGTCGCCCCTTAAGGGGAAAATCTGTTTTATCATGATCAAACTTTATTTTTGTCCAGCTCTCCTCACTATGGCACTTATGACATTTATCGCCGAGCCTCTTCTTATGCACATCATCCTTTTTATGACAGCTATAACACTCTGACGGCGCATCGCGGTGCTTAAAGAGCTTGCTTCCCTTTTTAGACGGTTTATGACAACTGCTACACTTTATCTGTTGATGCTCGCCCTTTAACCTAAAGTCAGTGAAATTATGATCAAAAGTTTCTTTATCCAGGCCGATTACATCAAACTCTCTCCCTTTATGATCCGTATGACACGTTTTACACATACGATTTTTAACTATTTTGCTTTTACCATGAAAACCCTTCTTCTTTTTAACATCAGATGCGACTTTCTCATGACAATCTAGACATAGCGACGATTGATCAGACTCACTGAAAGACTCTTCACCATGGCATTCTGCACATTCACTTTCGTATTTTGCATGCCCCTGTATCACCTTTCCTGGCATAACCAGCTTTTCAAACGCAGAAATGCCCGCCGTTGCTGAGCCGGCAAAAGTCATTCCAATAAACAAAATAAAAGACAGATATATTCGCATAATTAATACATGTGAACCGCAAAAACGTGCACGATACCTGAAATTACAAGCATCAGAAACAATGGATAATGAAGAACATGCCAAAGAGCAAAAAGACGCTCAAAAATTGAAAATTCACATGTTTGAAGAACGGCGTTTATAAATGCACGAAAGTGCCCTTTAAGCTCTTTAAAGTTACGATTTGTCTGCTCTTTAGACCATCCAGCCTTATCTGCATAACCATCTAATTTTCTTCGTAATTTAAAGGGAAGTACCAGGCTCAAATACCTTAATTTAAATCCAAAAACAAATAAACGTTTAAGACTGTCTGTGACACTCAGTGTTTTACTACTTTCAAGATGATAGCTTTTTAAAGTATCTGCCATCTCAGGCATCAACTTATAAAGCGCCGCCAATTGATGCTCTTCACTATCAATAATTTGTCTCAGTTCATTTACGGATGCCTTTCTCCCATAAAGCCCATAATGAATTTTTGAATAAAAATAACGCCCAAAAAGCCCACTACTTGCAACTGTAATCATGCACAACATTGCAACACTACTATTTAATGAACCCATGCTGTAATTTGAATGATAAAGAATTGCAATCGGACCAAAGACTCCGCAAAACATATGAAACTTAAACCAACCAGGGACTGAACCCATATATCGGCCTACTTTCATTTTTTTTCTCACTGGATATAACAGCAAAAGCAACATCATACTGCCACCAATAATACCAAGAGCGTAACCAAGTCCCTCTTCGGCCGTTAAAAACTCTTCCTGTTTTACCGTTATACCCCAAACGATCAGAGCTAGTACTAGCAGTACCTGCAAAGGCGTTTTAAATGAATGCTTTTCTGCGGCGAAAAGCTCTCTTCTTGCTCGATCTACTGACGAGCCTGTGGATTTATTGTTATCTGTATGAGACATGAGGTGATAAAGCGTATTTATAAAACATAAAAATAAAGTATCCTGATGCAAGCCTAATAGTAGTAGCACTATTCTATATTAACCATATACCGTCAAAAGTAAATCTGGGTGCTAAATTATGACAAACATTTAACACAGCAAAAAAGCTATACTACATACACGGCGCGCATGGTAATTGTGTGACGCCATGAATAACGTGACCCAGTTCAAGCTTTAGTGTTAAATTATGTCTTTCGTCATAGAGCGATTATTTTTAGTTGTTTTTACTGTTATCCTTAATTCTATAAATAATAAATTAATCTATTTATATCACTTAAAATAACTGCATCACAGAACACTTTCAACTAAATAAATCAGATACAAGTATTGAATATACACGATTTAATATTACTAACTTAACTTTAACTGGTCATAAACTAATGGAAACAGATGATCTAATATCTTTAGCTATCTATGCCATCCCACTACTCCTGATTTTATCTTTTTATACAAGAAGTAAAAAAAAGGTACATATAGAAAGCACTGAATTACTAGATCAAAATATAAGTAGCGGCCTGATTGAGCCCGCATCTATACACCCTGTTATTAACGTTAACAGATGCAAAGGTTGCGGCTCATGTGTAAGTGCATGCCCAGAAAGAGAAAAAGGTGTATTAGGTCTGATCAATGGTAAAGCCGAATTAGTTCACCCGACAAACTGCATCGGCCATGGAGCCTGCCTTCGAGCCTGCCCCTTTGATGCGATCACTTTAGTTTTTGGCACCGAAAGAAGAGGCATTGATATACCAAATGTGTCACCAGACTTTGAAACCAATGTACCTGGCGTTTATATTGCAGGAGAGTTAGGTGGAATGGGATTGATTCGAAACGCCATAACACAAGGTGTTGAAGCAATGGAGAATATAGCAAAACGTAATCAAGCCACTAAGCAAGCCAATGACCCAAATGTCCTCGATGTCTTAATTGTGGGAGCCGGCCCGGCTGGTTTCGCCGCATCTTTATACGCACTTGATAAAAAAATATCATTCACCACTGTCGAACAGGATTCTCTTGGGGGCACAGTTTTCAATTTTCCCAGAGGCAAACTGGTTATGACAGCACCCGTGGAGTTGCCTTTAGTTGGCAAAGTAAAGTTCACCGAGACAACCAAAGAAATTCTATTAAAATTCTGGAAAAAAGTTGAAAAAGATACAGGCATTAACATCAATTACCATGAACGAGTAGAAACCGTAAAAAAAGAAAACACTTATTTTGAAATTAAAACCACCAAAGCTTTATACAAGGCCAAGTCTATTCTATTGGCAATTGGTCGTCGCGGCACGCCTAGAACATTAGACGTAGATGGTGAAAACCAGAGTAAAGTTGTTTATCGCCTAATAGATCCAGAGCAATACAAAGGACTGCATGTTTTAGTAGTTGGAGGTGGTGATAGCGCACTCGAAGCAGCCACTAGCATTGCAGACGAAGAAGGTACAACTGTTACTCTATCTTATCGTAGCGAGGCCTTTGCACGCGCCAAAGAAAAAAACAGAGAAAAAGTCAAGCAGGCAGAAATGGACGGAAGACTAACTGTTTTATTTAAATCAAATGTAAAACAAATAACCAAAGATGCGGTATCTATTGAGCAGCAGGGAAATTTAATCGAAATACCTAATGATGGCGTAATTGTTAGTGCTGGCGGCATACTACCAACACCTTTTCTTAAAGATATTGGTATAGAAATAGAAACCAAATTTGGCACGGCTTAAAATATTAATTATGAGTATACCCAGCATTAGAAACCATATTACGATATTTTTTTTCATAAGTTTTTTGGCGGCATTTTCACCCCCTATAAATGCACTTGAATTAAATATAAATGATGCAAAATCAGCTGTAAGAGTACGCGACTATCCGAAAGCTTTTAAAATTTATAAAGTACTGGCTAAAAAAAACAACAAAGAAGCACAATACCAAATTGGAGCCATGTATAAATCTGGGCGTGGTGTAAAAAAGAATAACAAATACGCTGCATACTGGCTTATTAAATCAGCTAAACAAGGCCACCCAAAAGCCCAATACCACCTTGCAATCTGCTATGAAAAAGGCGAAGGAGTTGCTCGCGACATAACAAAATCTTTAAAATGGTACACTGCAGCTGCAAAACAGAATCATGCCCAGGCAAAGAAAAAACTTAGCCAGAAAAACACCAACACATTAGCAAACAAACAAACGCCATTACATCTATTGCTGCATAGAGCCACACTTAAAAACAACACAACAGAAATTATAAATTTATTAAAAAATGGCGCAAATATAAACAAGAAAAACAACATAGACAAAACAGCCTTAATTATAGCTGCTGAACAAAACCATATTGAAAGCACAAAACTACTACTATCACGTAATGCAAATACTGAAATTCGTGACACTAATGGTGATACTGCTCTTTTGATTTCAACTCGTTCAAACCATCCGAAGATTAGCCACCTTTTATTAAGCAATAATGCTCGTGTTAATAACATTGACGACAAGGGGAACTCAGCTTTAATATTATCAGCCTCTCACGGAAATCTAAAAACCGTAAAGCTTCTTTTAAATCGCAAGGCATCAGTCAATAAAATGAATTCAAAAGGTTTAAGCGCCATCGAACTTGCATCCAAACAAGGACACAAAAAGGTAGTGGCATTACTGAGCCAACATGGAGCCACTTCACCCATTAAGAAACCAAAAACTAAAAGCACCGTTTTATCCGTTGCTGAAATTAACAATCTAAGTAATAGCAACCCAATGTATAAAAACTGGACAGGCCTGATGATTGCTTCATGGTTGGGTGAAACATCATCGGTCAAAAAAATACTTCGCTCCAGAAATTCCGATATAAACAAAACTGATACAGAAGGTCATACCCCTTTATCTCGCGCCTCATTAAAAGGTCATAACGATATAGTGAATTTATTATTAGCTAATAATGCTAAAACAGAAATAAAACATTCAACCGGAAAAACCCCCTTAATATGGGCACTAATTAATCACCATGAAAAAGCTGTAAACTCTCTGCTATCATCAAACGCCAACGCTAACGTAAAACTAAACAACGGTGATTCAGCAATCCACTTTGCAGCATCATTTAAAAACAGCAACATAATGGCGAACCTGCTCAAGCATGGTGCAAAGGTAAACACACAAAATAACAAAAAAGAAACTGCGTTAATGCTAGCTTCTGCAAAAGGCAATATAAAAGTAGCAAGCACATTACTGTCTAATAACGCTGATGTGAATATTTTGAATATCAAACATCAGAATGCTCTTTGGTATACATCTATAAGCAACAACCTTTCTATTGCAAAGCAATTAATACGCGCTGGAATTAATATTAAACGTAAAGATTCACAGGGATATAGCTGCCTTGGTTACGCGGCAAAATCTGGAGCCACATCTTTAATTAAAACCCTTATAGAGAATGGCGCAGATATTAACTCAACTAACAACTCTGGAAACACTCCTCTTATATTAGCCGCCGACAAAGGACAAGCATCTACTGTAAATTCTTTACTTCAAGCTGGCAGCAAAATTGACATTAAAAACAAATGGGGCAACACTGCACTAATGATGGCTGCATCTAATGGACATGCCTCGATTGTAAAAGCATTACTGAATAGTGGTGCAAAAACTAATACTAAAAACAAAAATCGTGAAAATGCAATTTCTCTTGCAAATGCAGCCGGCTATAAAAACATCGTAAAATTAATCAAACAACATAATGAAAGCCGAGGTATTTTTGATTATTTTTAACTTAAGTTTTTTCTCATATATACTATTTTAGCCTTAATTATATCGCCCAACGATTTCACTTAATACCTCCTGATTATTTAGTTTACAATTATTAAATAATTTTCTAATAGGTTTCTACCCCATATCTAATAGGGAATTTCCCTATATAGTTATCTCCCTATCGCACTTAATCTTTCTTAGGTAAATTTCTGTCGTAATGCTTGCAGGCATTACATAAATGATGAAGGGTTAAAATATGAAAAACAATAGTACAGGCAAGCGCTCTATATCCGTGTGTAAAACACTGTTATCAGCAGCCATTACATTGGGGGCCGTTAGTACACAAGCATTCGCGGATGACACAATTACACTAATTGAAATGGGTGACTTACATGGCACGTTAGTACCTCATGCAGCCATTCTTAAAAACACTGATGGTACTGAACGCGAAGTTGCAAGCTCAGGTGGCCTGGCCCGTTTAAAGACAGTTATTAATGACATTCGTGCAGATAACCCTGAAGCAGTTTTACTATCTGCTGGTGATTTAACACACGGCAGTGCAGAAACTATGTTCACCGTAGGTGACGCAATGATGGTACCGATGAATGCCTTCGGTATCGACGTATACACTCCAGGTAACTGGGACTTTGGTTATGGCGCCGCGGTGTTTCGAAATCGCTTTACCACTTTCGGCCCCAAGCCCACTATCCCTGGTAACCAGCGAGCGATGACGGGACATATTAGTTGTGATTCGGTACCGGTGATCACTGGCCTTACTGATGAGGCCAGCGGCTATACCTGTTTTGAAAACATCGACACAGCGCCATTCCCAACGCCTGAAGGCAAAGGCGTAATTAAGGCAAACTTCTCTACTGTTGCTGCAAACCTGTATAACGCTGCCCCTTTACCCTTGCCACTACATGGCAAGCCTGTGCTACCCGCATTTAAAATGCTTGATCGTAATGGAACAAAAATAGCTGTTATCGGTTTAACCGCTTCAATCGTACCTCAGCAGGCAGATGCCTTTAACATTGGCTTGCGCTTTACTCAGGGCGTAGAAGAATTACCCGGATTAATTGATCAGGTTAAAGCACAAGGCGCTGAATTAATCGTCGTACAGTCTGAATTAGGCCTATCACAAAATATCCACATTGCACAAAGCTTTAAAGATATTGATGTAATGTACTCTGCTCATACGCATGAAGTAACTTTAGGGGCCCTACTGGTTTCTAAAAACCGGGTTACACGAACTACACCCGGCGCAAAATTAAACCGACGCGAGCGCTATCAACTTGCTAGAGGCGCTGCAATTGTTGTAGAAACTAACCGTGACATGTATGTCGGTCGCCTTGATCTTGATGTGGACAACGGCAATATTGTTGATTTTGACTGGGAAGCAATTCCTGTTGATGAGTCTGTAGCTGAAGATCCGGCCATGGCTAAATTAGTCGCCGCAATGGAAGAAGACTTCATAGCAGGTAAAGATGGCCTTGTTAAACGTCACAGTTTCTTGCCTGGCGGCTTCCTTAACCCGGCTACTCAGGGCCTGCAATTGGTAGATGATCTTGACACCGTTGTTGGTTATACCGATACCTTATTACTTAGACATCATGTATTAGAAGACACCTTAAATAACTTTCTGGCTGATGCAATTCTTAATGTAACCGACAATGTTTCTGATGTAAGAAACGTACCTGGATGGGAAAATGGTGTAGACATTTCTATGGCTAACGGCTTCCGCTTTGGTAATGCGGTATTACCTGGTAACGCTATTACTTTACGTGACCTATATACCTGGTTCCCAATTGCACCCGCAGTAAATATTGCCGATTTCTCAGGTGCATCAATTGAAAACGGTTTAAATTCTGTTCTAGGCGCCGTATTTGATCGTAATATATTTATGCAGCGCGGTGGCTGGTACCTGGGCCTGGCTAATATGACGCAGAAAATTGATCTGAAAAACAGACCTTTTTCCAGCTCTAGTGGCCGTATTGTGGAAACGTCTATTGGTGGCACACTAGTTGATCCAGGTAAACGCTATGTGTTTGCTTCTTGCTACGGACACGGCAACCCTCTGGATGAAGTTTGTCGTACTGGCGGTGGTGCAAACCACAAGTTTTTCCAGTTAGCTGATGCTGATGATTACAACAGTGAAATCACACTATCAGAAGCTGTAAACAAGCTGAATATTATAAGTGGCCCTACGGTTAAACAAGTAGCTCCTAATAACTACCTGCACCCGGTACATGCACTACGTCGTTACCTGGATACCCTAACGGATAACACAGTAACCGAAGCACAGTTTGGCGCGGGTCAGGGCCGTGTTGTTACTATAGACTCTAAAAATCCAGGTAATTTACCACAATCAGAGAATGAACAAATTGGCCAGCCAGATAACACACCTGACACCAGTTTTGTACAACCTCCATTTGGTGCAGGACCAAGCTTCTTTAGAGGCCGTATTAATTCAGGTCACAACCACTAATCATTAGTTCACTACCTGCTGGCCTCCCCCCTTTTTCAGGGGGAGGCCAGCAGGTAGTGTTGCACTAAAAACAAACATCTGACTATACTGAGCGATATGAGATGCTTATTTCTACTAAGTGGTATTTTTCTTTCACTGTTTACTGGCTCTGTTTTTGCAGAAAAAACCACTCACTGCAAAATATCAGAACCAATCATATTTGGTATTCTTCCCTTTGTGAGCGCCCAACAGTTAGTTAATCGATTCTCACCCTTAGCCAACTATTTATCTCTTCACCTTAAAACTGAATTACGTATTGAAACAGCTCCAAATTTTGCCGAATTTACACGGCGCACCACAGAGGACAAGCGCTACGATATTTTATTCACAGCTCCACACTTTTATTCTCAGGCAAACCAAGCGGGTTATAAACTCATGGTTAGCGTCAACTCACCAGGTATGAGAGCCGTAATTGTTGCCCCCAGGCAAAGCACAATTAAAAGTATTAGTGACCTGCCAGGAAAGCGACTCGCCATGCCTCAAATTGAAAGTCTGGCTTCTTTACTGGTAAGAAAACATTTAAATAACAACGACATTAATCCGGATAAAGATCTGGAAATAATTTTCACTCCAACACACGATGCCTCACTACTCTCTTCATATCATGGGATAACTGATGCCTCAGCCCTAATGCAACCACCCTATTCTGCTGCCAGCCAGCAAGTACGTGATAGCATGCAAATTATTGCAAAAACAGAGCAGGCACCACACATACCAATAAGTGCTGGTCATCGTATAAGTGAAGCTTGCATCGCAGAGATCACAAGCCTGCTACTCTCTATGTCATCAACCTCAGAAGGAAAAAAAGTTCTCAAACATAATCATTTCTCTGGCTTTCGCCAGCCCCATAGTAGTGAATATGAAAAAATAAACACCTTAATGCAGCAACGTTAGAAAATATGACTAAATCTATTCCACTACTACAGTCTTTACGTTGTCGTCTAATTGTCAGCGTAGTAATTATTGAAATTGTTATGCTTTCCATATTGGTGTGGAATAATATTTCAATAATTCATACAACTCACACAGATCGGCTCAGAGATACTGCAAGCAGTATGATTCAACAAATCGCCAACACCTCCGGCAACTATATGGTTGCTGTAGATTATGCAACGCTGGAAGACTATCTAAAAAATGTAATCAACTACAAAGAACTACAATATCTGGCAATACTCGACAGAGATAACAACAGGGTAATTTCTATAGGACCATACCCTGAAAGCTCACCTCGTAAATTAGATTTACATCCCGCAAAAACTGATGATGGTATTTTTGATATTGCTAAAGATATAGAAGTCGCCGGCCAACCCATGGGCAAAGTTTTAATGGGGTTTTCACTGGGATTAATGCAGGAAGCAATCAATAAATCTCGTAACAGAGGCATCAGCATTGCTGCCGTAGAAATTATACTAACCGTACTGGCCACTGTTATTATTGGTATCGGGCTTACCCGCCGGCTCGGCATATTGTCTACAGCTGCAGCAGAGGTTGAGGCAGGAAACTATTCTATAACTGTAGCAACAGAAATTGATGATGAAGTCGGCAAAACAGCAACTGCTTTTAACCGAATGGTAGCTGAAGTTTCTAATCGCACACATTTATTACAGGAAGCGGAATCACGCTCCACAAAACTGCTTCAGGAAAATCGTCAATTAATACACACCTCACTTGAAATTCAGGAAGCCGAACGAAAGCATCTCGCACGTGAACTACATGACGAGCTGGGACAATGCTTAACCGCAATACAGGCAGACGCAGAGTTAATCCGGGATCTGGCAAAGAATGATAAACGCATTGTCACCAGCGCTACTGCTATTATGGAAGTGTCTTCACATGTTTACGATGTAGTGCACTCCATGATGCACCGACTACGACCCGGGATTCTCGATAACCTTGGACTGGTGGAAGCACTTAAAGATGAAATAAATGCCTGGGAAAGCAGGCACCCGGAAACTGAATGTTATTTCACTTATAGCGGGGACTTATCAGACCTGGGCGAACACACTAATATTACTCTGTATAGAATTGTGCAAGAATGCCTTACAAATATTATTAAACACGCAAAAGCTGATAAAGTCAGCATAGAGTTATTATATGATGGAGATAATCTTTTACTGAAAGTAAACGATAACGGTGTAGGTTTCAATATGCAATCACATGATCAGGATTATGAGTTGGGCCTCGGCCTCATAGGAATGCGAGAGAGGGTAGCTTCTTTAAATGGTAGCCTGACACTGGATAGCCAGCCGCAAAAAGGTGTTTCAATCGTTATTTCAGTACCTGCTTTATGATTAATCAAAATAATATTAGTGTATTACTCGTTGACGACCATGAGGTGGTGCGCGCTGGTTATAGCCGTTTACTGGAAGCCACTAACGGAATTTCTGTCATTGCAGAAGCCGCTGATGGCGGTGCAGCATACAGCGAATATTTCAAACACAATCCTGATGTACTGGTAATGGACTTATCCATGCCTGGTATCGGAGGTTTAGAAGCTAGTCGACGTATACTCCGCAAAGACAAAACCGCAAAAATTTTAGTCTTTAGTGTTTATGAAAATGAAGTTTTTCTTACCCGTGCACTTGATTTGGGTGTGCTCGGCTATATTTCAAAACGTAGTGCTTCTCAAGTCATGATTGAAGCGATACGCCAGGTTGCTAAAGCAGAAGTTTTTGTAGGCCAGGAGCTAATGCCCTACCTGGTAAAAGCCAGAAATCTAAATAATGCCGATCCTCTGACTGAACTGACCCCAAGAGAGTTTGAGGTGTTTTTATTGCTCGCTGATAGTAAATCAGTAAGCGATGTGGCTACACTTTTAAACCTGAGTCCAAAAACAGTTGGCCATCATACCACCAGTATAAAAAACAAATTAAATGTAGCAGACATTACAGGCTTAACACGACTCGCTATACGTCTTGGATTAATGACGCCCTGAACCAAAAAAGAGGCAAGCGTATTCGCTGCCTCTTTCATAGATAATTAAACAAATAAGATATATCAGGAAAAAAATTTTGATTCGAAATAATGAAGGATTTTAGGAAACGGAGTTTTAACCAGCGACCATGCCAGTAATACGCCAGCAGAATTTGCCAGCATATCATTAACTTCAAAATATCTAACACCACCTAAATCCTGCAAAAATTCCAGGCTAATACCCATACTGATAAAAATAATAGCTAAAATAATTTGTATTTTTTTTTGTTGATAAATCTGTAAAAACCAGCCCATCAAACAAAAATACCCTGTCATATGCATTATTTTATCTGACAACTTAAAACTTGTGATTTCCGGTGGACTTGATGTCAATGATGAGTAAACAACAAAAACAATCATTGCAAAGCCAACCATCAGCCATAGAGGCTTATACTTTAGCTCTAACATCAGGCAATATCTGCAAACATGGCAAATAAAAATACTGCCAGTAATATTCTATAAATAACAAATGGCATCATGCCTATTTTTTCTAATAATTTTAAGAAGTAGTGAATACAAAAATAGGCGCTCACTCCAGACAGTAATGCACCCAGCATTAATGGCTGCATATCATCTATACTTGCTTCATTAAGGTAATCAAGCGTTTTTAAGCCCCCTGCCAGAACAATAACCGGTATAGATAATAAGAAAGAGAAACGTGCCGCTGCTTTACGACTCAAGCCTAAAAACAAAGCTGCCGTCATTGTAGCGCCAGAACGTGAAGTACCCGGTATTAATGCCAGGGCTTGCGCTAAACCAATAAATAAAATATCAGTCCAGCGTAATGAATACTCATCACGTGTCTCACGACCTTTTGCATCAGCCCACCATAAAAATAAAGCAAATACCACAGTCGCCGTAGCTAGTACTTCAGGTGCGCGCAAATGCAGCTCTATAAAATCTTTAAATAATAAACCTGCAATTCCAACTGGAATAGTGCCAAACAATACAGCCCAGGCCAACTTAGCATCCTGATCAAAACCCTTTCCAACAACTGAAGCACTCCAGGACACCGTCATTTTAACGAGTTCTTTTCTAAAATATAAAACTACAGCAGACAGTGTACCTACATGCACCGCCACATCAAAAGCTAAGCCCTGATCTTCCCAGCCGGTTAATATGGGCACCAGTATAAGGTGCGCAGAACTTGAAACAGGTAAAAACTCGGTTAAACCTTGCACCAAAGCAAGCACCAGTATTTGTATAAAATCCATTATGACTCTCTTGTTAACTTTTTATTTTGATCGCACACCATGCCAGTTAATTTAATCATGGGATATAAACTTAATATTAGATTCTTTTTTATGTTCACTATAAAACACTATTACAATCTATAGCGAAAATCTCTCAGCTCAAAGCCTGGCACATTTTCATCTAACCCTTTTGATAAGCCAATAACCTTAAAGCGCTCTCCCATCTCTCCGGGCAAACTC
>Ga0209345_10001429_pt1 | contig 28543 bp, 23 predicted proteins | sample Cruoilmetagenom7_FD_187294 | JGI IMG/M metagenome (GOLD analysis project Ga0209345, IMG submission 187294) | Oil polluted marine microbial communities from Coal Oil Point, Santa Barbara, California, USA - Sample 7 (SPAdes) (version 2) | ecosystem: Environmental > Aquatic > Marine > Oil seeps ...
TCAAAAAACTTGAGGTTTAGATATATAAATTAATAATATTAGTGTGATAAAATTTGAGTTCAGGAAAAGCTAATATCAATTATTCTATGGAATCCCTTGATAGTACTAAAGAAAACTATTTACCTATTCTGCCAGTTTTTGAGAAAAAAGACTTAATTCACTTAAAACAACAAGATATTCTCAAAAAATTAAATAATCTTTATGGAAAAATCATAGATGTCCACTTTTTCTTGTTAAACAATAAAGAGTTAACGAATAATCAAAAATTAGATTATTGTAGTATTGAAAGATATTTTATGAAACTCTACCTAAAAGAAATTATAAAAAAAGGTTAATATCTTTTTTAATTTTCATTTGAAATGTTGTAGTTGTGTGATTTCAAAAATTCAATATAATCGCAATAAAAAGATATACTTATCGCTGCGTCTCTTAACGAGAAAAAATATAAAACTCTCTCCTCATGTAGAATTTTTTGGACTGAAGAAAATCGAGTTCGCAAATCTGAAGAGTCAACTATACTGGGCATACAAAAAACAAATGGTTTCGAAGTAGATTTCTGGATTTTTATCATACGTTTGAATACATGGTTATATATAAACTGCGGCCATAAAGGAATTACAATAACATCGATGTTAATATCTTCAATCACAATTTCTATACATTTTGAAAATACATCAACAACAAAACCTAAAGCTCCTAAATCTATTGGGTTCCTAACATTTACATTTTCGTAGGGTAATATCTCACTAATTTTCTTTTGTGATTCCAAGGTTAATTCTGGAATTTTTAAATTGTGTGAACAAAATAAATCTGTTGTATTTACGCAAGATCCTCCACCAGGTGTTATTATTCCTATATTTCTTCCATCTGGTATATGTCTAGGAAATAATAATTCGAAAGTTTTCATTGCGTTCCAAAATTCTTCGTTGTCTTTAACGATTATCGCCCCAGTTTGTTTAGCCATTGACTGCCATAATCTTAAATCGCTTACTATAGCGCCTGTGTGCGAAAAGGCCGCTCGAGAGCCATCGTTCGTGTAACCACCCTTCCAGATAATAACAGGTTTAACTTTTGCTGTTTTTTTGAGCTCTAAAAAGAAATCAGAACCCGTTGCTGAACCAAACGATTCTAGATAAGCGGAAATTACATGGGTGGTCGAATCACTACGGAAATGTTTCAAAAAATCAACACAGTTTAGATCTAATTGGTTTCCAAACGATACTCCATACCTATATCTGAGATCGCGATTATAACCTACATCTAATAAATGGGTCATGTGTCCTCCAGATTGAGACATAAACGAAATAGAGCCAGAAGTATTATGCTTAGCGCTAAATGTAAACGCCATTCCTTCAGTGGCGTTATATGGACCTAGACAATTTGGACCTATGATTCTTGTGTTCGTACCTTTGATTATTTGTTTTAATTCTTGCTCTAATTTTAATCCAGATGAGTCTCCCGTTTCAGAAAATCCAGAAGCAAATATTACGACCCAAGGGATTTCTCTTTGTATGCACTCTTTTAGAATAGCCGGAATATATTTTGTTTTCACTGAGATATAAGCCGTATCTATAGGAAAAGGAATATCAAGTACTGAAGGATAACACGTCCAATCAAGCACTTTTTCGTATTTTGGATTAACCGGGTAAAAGGTATCGGCCCATTTTGAATCTTGAAAGGCGGGCAAGTAAAGCATCGCACCAAATCTCGATTTTTCGCTCGCTCCTACAAACGCAATGTGTTGCGGGTGAAATAAGGTGTCGAACTTGTCAAAGTTAAAATCTTCAGTTGCCATTTGTATAGGAAAAAATTTGAACGGTTTTATTTTTTTTGAAATTCGAAGATTAAAAGCTAATATGTACAAAATTGTAGCTTTTATATTGAAAATGTAATAGAAATAAATAAATAAAAAGAAAAAGCAGAAGTTTACTTACAAGTTGTACTTATCCTTTCCATAAAACAAATCAGGATAAACGGGTTCAAAATTCTCGTTAAACAACTTATGATTCCGCCATTTTTTATCTTTATCGTTCCAAATAAGATTAATTAAAGGATTGTAAGTCTCTAAGAATTTCAAATCTTTAAATGTTGATTTAATTAAGTTTTCTCCGTCAACCAAATCGTTTAGAACAAGGTAATGATCGATTTCCAAATATTCAAAAATCAGATCGAAAAGCCTCTCAAATTCGTCGAGGCGACAATCTGGTAAGCGTAATTTTATCATCATTCCGTTCTCAAATTTTACCACTTCGTCAAACCCGTGAATATAATACTCCCCTTCTACTTCGTAGATGAAACCAATGTTAAAAAAGCTGAAGATTTTAATTATTGTCTCGTTTAGCTCTTGTTTAACGTTCGGTAACATAATAGTTATTTCTTCGATTAAATCTAAATTCTTTAAAGAAATAAAAGGTTGAATTAATCCTTTCTTTAACAACTCTATTATACTTGTATTTATTTTAAAATAACGTCTCGTTAAGTAAGATTTAATATCCAACGATTTCCAGTTATAAATCTGAGACAATGCTTTAAATTCAGAGGAATTGGGTCCAAGATAATTTGAACTGTTTAAATCACCGATGTTGAACTCCTTTAAATTAAAAATTTGGATTTTATAATCAGGATTAAATAATATATTTTGGAAATATATCTTAAACCGATTTGGGTCAAGATCCCAACCTTCAGAACTCAAGTTGTAATCGAAATGCAAAATCTGGTAGAACTTCTTAATGAAAAATAAGCAATATTCTCTGATGATTTTTTTCGATTTGGTCAGCCAATTTAAATATGGTGATATGCCCGGATTGCGATACGGATAAAAATATTGGATCAAAAATGAATTAGAATTATCGATCTGTGCGGGATAGCTAATTGATTGGAATGAATTATTCATTAAAAGCATGAAATTAATTTCTTCAATATCTGTAGGATAAAAATATAAGAAATACTGGCTTATCCCAAAAGTTTGAAATGATGGTATGAAATCGATTGATTTGATGCAATTTTTAAAGAAAAATTTTTCTTGGGATTTCTTAAACTCTTCAATGTTTAGTATGTTTTTACCTAATAGATTATGAAATTCGAATAATTTTCGTAGATTTTCTGAGCTTAAATCTAAAGTTTCGTTTCTTACTCGATCTTCAACCTCTTTAATCAAGTATGAAACATCATTCTCTTCCGACCAAAATCGTTTCTGCTGAATTTTTTGGATTTCTGGAAGCGGATTTTGCACATCACCAATAATATTTCTTACATTGAGGAAAAATTGCTTGAAAAGATCTTTTGTATAGAAAAATTTTCTTTCTTCCAAGTCATAAAAATCTTTCCGAGAAAAAGCTTTTATTAGACCACTCCAGACATATCTTTTAATACTAATTAAATTCTCTTTAAAAATATTAATTAAAATTGTAATAAATATCCTCTTTTCACTATTACTTAAGTATGGAATTAGTAATCCTACATTTAGTATTTCTCCAGAAACATAACCCATTCTTTTTGATATAAAAGGTATTTTTTTAAGATTTTCTAAAGTTTCCTCGTTATTTTTTAATAAAACAATAAAAAATTGGACATTAGAAATTAATAAAGATTGAAATAAATATGGTCTCATTACAGGTGGTTTGCTATTTATGAAAGAATCTAGCTTTTCCTCAATTAATTGATACGTTAGATCTGATAATTCATAGCTCTCATATGAACTCATTAATTTTTCTTCTTTAGATTTATAAATTGTATTTATCAAAGATCTGTCTTTTACAATCGTGCTAATTGATTGAGGATTAAGGATCTTCAAATCGTAACAAGAACTAATCACTTTAAAAAAGCTGGTATATTTGCTAGTTTCTTCCTCAAAATTCTCCTTTGATTTAAAATATAATGGTAAGAAAAGATTAAAAATCGCCTTTTTAATCGTTGAATTTTTAAAAGTAATGTTATTTTCGATTGAATTTGATACTCCTTGCTTGTTAAAATGTTCGCGAAATTTATAGACACTATTGATAGATGGATTTTTAGTAATAATATCTTTAATTAGGTGAAATATCGCGATATAATCATTAAGCATATTTTTAATATAAAAGAATCCAAAGGATTCGTTTGTTTTTAAAAACTCTAGAAAATCGTTCCTGAGTTTTAGCGAAGAATGAATGATTAACAAATTTGTTTTCAAGTCAGTAATAAATTTTCTTTGACTAATCACCTCATTAATAATGTCTGATTTTAATAATTTAAGAGTGCCTGCTCGTCGTTCGAAATTAAATCCAGTCTGTGAAAAGTAACGTACCCTATCAATTATTAACCAATCGAGAAGTGACAAACTAGGCATAACTACTTCTTTTGCATACTCAATTAAAAAACCTAATTCATACTTTCTGTCATAGAATTTGTGATTTCTATTAACAATTGTTTTTCTTTCATGAAATTTTCTGAAATAGTTTAAATTAACAAAGGATTTAGATTTTTTAATGATAATCAATTTAATTCGAAGAATATACCCATAATCTCTAAATTTCTCGAGATAAATTTTTAGATCATCAACATAAATTTTTGGTATTACAAAATATCCATCAATTTCGAATCCGAAACTATTTCTGGATTCTTTAAGAAGAACAAAAAAGGGCAGCTCATTAATGAATTTGAGTATGTCGATTTTCTTAATAATGGGGTTGAATTTAATGTAGCAATTTATTGAGAATATATTTAATGCCGGCCAGTTTACCCTATAACTAGGAGAAAAAGAACTAAAATTTTTAATCCATTGCATGTTTTCAGTAAATTTGTTTAAACTCAGATTAGTTTCAATTACTCCATTATCTTTAAATAAAGTAAAGTAATCTTGATAATCTAACAATGCTGAATAATATTTTACTTGGTCGAAGATTTTATCAAGAACTCGTATTGTTTCTATTATCTCATCATTGAATAATGATTTTGAAGAGACCAATAAAAATTCTTTGAAAAAATTTTCATAAAAATCTTGTTCTTTATCTCCAATAATTTGGATATTTTTTCTAATATATCTAAAGAAAAAGATAAAGGGACTATCAATATTCTCAGTACTTTCACGTTTCAAAAAATTCTCTAAGCGATCTAACTCTCCCGAAATGAGCTCATAATTAACTAGATTATCCCGTATGAGCAGGTTCCATTCGTTGCTAGATTTTAATTTTTTAAGATCGATTAATACTTTTTGATTTATGAAAATATCAATTACGTTCATTTGATTGGCGAAAAGAGGAATAAAACATCTATATGCTTCCCGAAGCATAATAAATTGGATGTATTGAAAAAAATCTGATAATATTTTAATAGTAAGAATACTATTTTTATAAGATCTCTCAACCCCTATCGAAAATAAGTTATCTAACGTATCTAAACTTGATTCTTCATTTTTTAAAATAATGTTAATTTTAGGGTAAATTACCTCGATTTGGAGATAGGATTCAATTTCTTGAAGAAGTTCATGGAAGAAATAATCAATGTTATCAAGGATTTTTTTGATGGGAGTATTTACTAATGAATCGATATTTATTTTTGCCATTTATTCAATTTTATAGATAATTACATGTAAGAATTAAGAATGTATTTAGCATAAGAACTTAAATACTTTTTTATGTCATAAATTTTTAGATTAACCGATTATGTAATGTTAAAAATCCAAACTTTCTTTTTACTTTTTTCTCTAAGTTTTTATAGCTATTTATGAATAAATATTGTATGAAAGGTTAATGCTATTTGAACTCATCGGTTGAATATAGCTAGTTCATATACAATTGTCAGTTTAGATTTTATCAAAACATATTGAGGTAGGGCAAAAAATGCCTGGATATAGTGAAATTTCACCATAAATGATTCTCCCGCATTTTAAGTTATTCAATAACCTTAAGTGGGAAAATATTTTTTTTTTTTTTTTAAGTATAATAGAAGATATCTGGTTCAGTAAGGATAAATATTAATAATTTTCTTTTGCTGATAATTGTAGCTTTCTAAAACGTCATAAAACTATTTACTGTGTAGTTTATTAAAGCCGTTTTATATTTATAAGAGAATAAAACAAAATTAAAAACCTAACCGACATAATGAAGAGTTTAAAAATCAGTTCGAACGTTTTAGTGTTGGACTTAAATGAAATAGCGCGAATAAAAAAACGGAATTACTTCAGCTTTTTTATTATTTACTTCACTTTAAGCATAACACAGATTTATTTGGCGGTTTACCTACCCCTTTATTTGTTAAACATTCGTTTAGTGGTAAGGAGTGAACTGGCGTTCATACAAGTTCTTGCTTTTTCAGTATTGTTCTTAGACCCCTTTCTAGGATTTTTATTTGACAAATATGTAAAAAACAAAGAGATTATAATCTCATTCTCTATACTATTATTTCTAATTAGCTTTTTTGTAGCAATCTATTTTGTATCAATCTACAACTACTTACCTATTTTTGGTATATTTTTTGCTTTAAATTTACTAAGTCAAAGCATTATAAAGGTAGGGATTAGTAAAATGATAATCGATATTTCTGCAAATGAAGTTATCAAGGACAATAATTTAGTAGCTATCAATATTTCCTCAAATATAGGCTCTTTTATACCTTCTATTGTTTTTCTTTTTGTATTAAGCGATCTTTTTGATTTAAATCACTGGAATATGTTTTTTTTAATTGGTGTATTGTCATCTCTACCCATGCTTTTATCAATCATTTTCCTAAAAGATTTCGGTAATAGTTTCCAAAAAAAAAAAGAACTTCAAAACGAAGTTATTAATTCACCGAAGGTTTTGCCGAAAGCGTCGCCTTTTAATTTTATCTTTTTATTCTTATCATATTTATTAATCTGGAGCGATAAGCTTTACCAATTTCCGTTCTCTTCTTGGATTTTGACTAAATTTGGACAACAGAGTTTTAACTTATATTCTATATCTTATATCATATTTGTATTGTTAAATATTTTAGGATGGATTATTGGGCAAAAAATTTCCAAAAGAGAAATGGGAAAATTTAATATGTTTATTTCAGAGAAAAAGAAAACCTCCGCTCTTGATAGCACACTTCAAGAAAAATTATTGTTTTCTTTTAAAATAAAAAAAAGAAAGAAGATTATTGTTATTACAGTAGGGATTTACATCCTTTTAACTTTCGTAATGGCTTTTTCTGATTTCTTCCTAATGATGATTGTCCAAGGAATAATTCAATTGCTAGCAGGGATTTTTATGTTGAATTATATTTCTTTAATGATGACAATTGCAAATAACGGGAAGTATAAAACATTTACATTTCAGTGCTTTAAATTAGCATATGCACTTAGTTGCGTGACTTTTTTACCCATTGGAACTTATTTATCTGCCTTTGTTCCGATTGAGACATTAATGATAACGACGGGAATTTTATCAATCCTAGCATTATTTCCGTTGATGTTATTTGGAGTTAAACTGAAAAAAGAGAGATAATATTTACTTTTCTTAAGTTCTCGCGTTCTAGAATATTTTTTTAAAATTGTTATTGATTTAATTCCATAATTTCTATCATTTTCATAACCATTATTTTTAATACAAAACTTTTAGTATTGAATTTCAAAAAACCAAATTTTTAATTGTAAAATTAAACTATCCCTAAATATTGTATTTTAAAATTTAATAATTTTAAAGAGAACAAATTATAAATTTGGAGAAAGGAAATGGCAAGACCAAGCCCGTTAGAAGTTTATGCGTTATTAGATAAAAGTAATTGTAAAGACTGTGGTAGAGACACATGCATGGCCTTTGCAACAGATTTGCTTGAAAGAAAGGTTGTAGTACAGGATTGCTCGCATCTTATGCAAAATCCTAAACAGGCAAAAAAACGCGATAAGTTAATAAAAATTGTGACGCCTCCACAAAAACCAGTATTTATTGGAATAGGAGAACGAAAATCTATAGTTGGGGGTGAAGAAGTTCTCAATCGCCATCAACTCACATATTATAACGAGACACAAATCTTTATGGAAATTGCAGATGATGACCCTGATCTAGAAGAAAACTCTGAATATTTAACGAATCTTAAGATAGAAAGAATGGGGGAGGTACTCCAAGTTAGCGGTATTGCGCTAAGATGTGTGTCTGGAGAAGCTGAACAATTTAAACTTGCTGCTAAGAAGCTAACAGAGGTTTCAGATCTTCCCGTAATTTTAGCGTGTTTAAATCCAGACATTTTGGTAGCTGCTGCTGAAGTTATTAAAGATAAAAAACCGTTACTCTACGCCGTAACCAAGGATTCTTGGGAACAAGTTGGTAAATTCGCGGTTGAGAACAATTTACCTGTGGTGGCAGTTTCAAGCGATTTAGACGAATTAATGTCCTTAAGTGCTACTCTACAGAAGTTAGGCGTGACAGGTATAGTGTTAGACGCTACAACCGTTTTCGGTCCAGGCAATCTAGAGTTAACCTATGATAATATCATGCAATTGAGAATTGCTGCAATTAATAATGAAGACGTGAATGCAGGTTGGCCCATTATGGGAGTTCCTGCTGCTTATTGGAGTCAAGTGAAAACTGACGATGATAAGGAACTCTGGGAGCATCAATATCAAGAAATTATTATGGGTGCGCTCATGCAATCAATTGACACAAATCTTATTATTATGCATTCTGGTAAAAGAAAAGAAGATGTTTGGGCTCTTCTGGCAATGTTGACGTTAAGACAGAGTATATTCAGCGATCCTAGGATCTATCCATCTGTAGATGCGGGAATATACGAAATTGGAGAGCCAACAGATAAATCTCCTATTTTTGTAACTTCAAATTACCGTCTAACAAAGATTCCTGTTGAGATCGATATCAAAGGGGCGAATTTAGACGCGTGGCTTTTGGTAGTGGATAGTGAAGGTATCGGGATTGAAAGTGCCGTTGCAGGAGGGCAATTTAACGCAGGATCAATCGCCGAAGCCGTAAAAGAATTTAAAATGTTTGATAAGGTTAATCATAGAATCTTGATTATTCCAGGTATGGCCGCGCGATTAAGTGGAGCTTTGGAAGACGAAGCTGACGCATTTGTAGTCGTTGGACCAAGAGATAGTTCTGGAATTGGCAAATATATACACGAACAATGGAAACCCGATGAATTTATGAAGATATACGAAGATTTGAAAGAATAATTTAATTCTTTTTTTTACTTTTTTTGTTATTCTTAATTAGTAGATATTTTATAATAAGGAATAAATTAGGTTAGGTTTTATCTCCTTAACGCTACTTAAAATCTGAGTTTTTATAGTACTATTTTGTTGTAGTTTTGTGGCTGAATGGTGTCCTGTTAAAACACCGATGAAGGGTGCATGTAGATTTTCGGCAAGAGCTTTATCTTTGGGATGGTCGCCAATAATCACGATAAAAAATCCTTTATATCTATTCAATAAATAAAATTTCAGATTAGGATCTAATTTGCTTTTGATATTATCGCTTTCACCTAAGATGTATTCGAAATAGCTAAAAATTCCTAAATACTTTATAATTCTAATTGCCATTTCTTGTTTTTTTGAAGTTATCACGCCCAGTGTAAAAAAGTTTTGTTTTAGTTCTTTTAATTTGTCTTTAACACCAGGTAATAAGTATGCTTGGTAAATCCCTTTTTTTCCGTAGTATTCGCGGAAAGCTGTTGATAACTTTTTTGGATTAATGTCAGAAATTTCTTCAAACATGTCATCTAAAGGCGTACCAATCATTTTTTCGATTCTGTTTCTTTCGAGGGCTGGAAGATTATATTTTTTCAAGGCGTAATTGAAGGAATTAACGATCCCTTCTCTATTATCGATTAGTGTATTATCTAAATCAAAACTTAAAAGAATTTTTTTACGAGCTTTAATATCTTCCATAAATTCTGGTAAAAAAACTATAATTTGTTTATATAATTATTTTTAGAAATGTATAAAAATCCGTCAATTTAAGGCGAGAATTTATATCCTTTAAATAATTTCAGAAGGTACTTTATGTCCTCTGAATTTTGAACTATGCGTTGGAGATCGTATGGGAAGTTTTTTAATTCGACTTCTTTTCCTTCCGATACCCTCTCTATAATCAATTTAATTAATTCTTTGTATTTATTTACCGTGTTGCCTTCGAATTCGACCTCAGAAATAATTTCTAACGCTTTGTTGTTCTTTCCATTAAGAATTAAAGAAATGGCGGCTAGAACATAAGATTGAACGATGTGAGATTGGCCAATCTTTTTCAAATTAGCTGCTTTATAATAATACCTATATACATTCTTTACCATTTCGTACAGAAGAAAATCTTTAGCGGTATCAAGTTGTTGATAAAATTTAATACTTTCCATAATCAGAGTAGCAGAAGTATAAAATTGTTTATTTTTCAATCCTTCTTTAGCTATTATGTTTAAACCTCTAATAATTTGATTGAAAATGCCAAACCTATTGTATTCTAAGCCTCCTTCAACAGCTACATCGTAGGCGTTTAAATAACTCTCCGTTGAATCGTTTACATTCTCAATTTTCCAGTAGTTATCTCCTGCTTTTACATAGTGCTTATAGGTCATCTCTAAATTGTTTAATTCTTTAAATGTGACCGCAGCATTAAAGAAATTTGTCGCAGCTTCGGTATAATCCTTAATCTTTTCAGAATAGTTTCCGGCTAAAACAAAGCAAGAAGCCGATTCAATTAAATTGTTGTTGATTGCTTTATAACTTAACGCCGCACCACGATAATAAGTTGCTATTTTACGATAATTTCCCTCATTTTTCTCTAGTCTTTCTGCTAAATTAATATATGCTCCAGCTTCTTTTTTTGAATAATTAATGAATTGTTCTTCTTGTTTTATAAGTTGATAGAGCGATTTTAATACTTGTGAAATTTGAGAAATTGCTAGATTATCATTTTTTTCTTCAAAAGTCTGAAAAAGACGTGAAAAAAATTCGATTCCATCGTAAATTATATCATTGGATTTATTTATCTCGTCTAATTCTTGATAACACGATGCAATTTGCTTATAGGAATACGAGAGTAAATCAAAATATTGATAATCCTTTGCTATATTTATAACATTTAAGTAATATTTTTTTGCATTTTTAATATCCTTAGTTTTTAAATACAACTCAGCGATGTTTCCGTAATTTTGAGCGAGCTTCCTAATATCATTGAAATCCTTTAATATTTTACTTTCCTGCTTTAAAAAATTGATGCTATTTAAGAGATTTTTTTTATACAATTTAGAATCGTTAAGTTTTTCGTAGAGTTCAGCAATTCTTAAGAAGGTTTCAGCAACCTCGTGCAATTTTCCTTGAAGTTTAAAGGAACTTATCTGTTTTTCCCAGAATTTAATAATTAAATTAATCAACTTGGTTGACTGAAAAAAAGCTATGCTTTCTAATAATTCCGCTACGGAAAAAAGAAGTTCACCAGCTTCAAAAAATTCTCCAGATTCAGCAGTTTCATTTGCTATTATAATAGAATCTTCAATTACATTTTGAATTATGTAGTTTTTTTTCTTTTCGTCCCTAAGATTTTCAAGTTCAATTAAAGACTCTCTTATTTTTTCGAGGTAATCGCCGTAATCGCTAAAGGCATCCTCTTGAAGAATCTAAAATCAACCCTATAAATAATACTTATAAATAATAACTTAGATTTGTGCAATAAAATTATTTGACACATAAATTTTTTATGAAAAATAGAAAAGTTTTTGGTTTTACAATTATAAAATCTATTTTATCGGACATAAACCCAGAATCCAGTTATAGCCATTAAGATAAAAGGTTAAAGTATTGAATCTTAATATTTTTTAATTTCTTGAATTAATTATATATAGTTGGAAGGTTTTATTTATAATAGTTAAAATCAATAAATTGAAATTAGATGTGATTCTAAATTGAAACAGATTGCTGATCTTTTAGAAACAGGTATTATTGAAACTTATACTCCCAAGAGGAAGATGTTAGTTAAAGACCTCCTTAAAGAATTAAACCTTGAAGGTAAATACTTTGGGATCCTCGTTGATGGCAAGAAAGCTAGCGAGGATACGGTTTTAGATGAGAAATCAGACATCGTTATCCTTCCTCATATAGCTGGAGGAAAATAATTTTTTTTTTGGTTACTTATTTTATTTATCTGTTCTTACTATAAAGAGATTCTCATTAAGTCCTTTGCTATAATAGTGTTAGGGAATATCAGTTTTGCCTCTTGTAGTAATTGGTTAGCATCCTCTTGATACCTCGACGAAATATGAGTTAAAACTAATTGTTTAGCGTTCATTTGTTTAGCGTCGTTAGCTGCGTCAGCTGAAGTGGAATGTTTCTTTTCTAATGCTACATCAGATAACTCTTTGGAAAAAGTAGCTTCGTGAATTAAAAGATCTGAATTTCTCCCTAATTCAATCAAGCTTTCGCAGGGGATTGTGTCACCCGAGTATGTCACTTTTCGGCCGGGTCTCTTTGGACCCACTATCCCTTCTTTTAAAGGATCAATCGTTTTTCCTTCATATTCAATAATATCTCCTTCTTGAAGTGTTTTCCAAAGATTACTTTCAGGAATTCCCAGTTTTTTTGCCCTATCTGGGTTGAATTTACCATTGCGAGGTTTTTCTATAAAAGAATAGGCATAAGTTAAGACTGAATGTTCCACTAAGGCATATTTGAGAATGTACTTTTTTCCATTAAAAATAACATTATCTTCAAAATTCAGTTCTCTTTTAGAGATTTCAGAATCTAAGCCTTCGAATTCTATTAGTTTTTTGTTATCGTGATCAATTTCAACGATTTTAATAGGATAATTTGCTTTTAGTCCGAGAATTTTTCTATGGACAAATAAATAAAGAAACAAATTCCGAGGTCCAAATATAGTAACGGGAGCCGTTCTTTCAATTAAACCGAACCTAAATAAAAGGCCTGGAAGACCAATGATATGATCTCCATGAAAATGCGAAATTAATATTTTTAAAGGTTTATTAAACTTTAAACCCGCTTCAATTAGCCTTCTTTGGAGGTCTTCCCCACAATCAAATAGAAAGAGTTCGTTTTTATATTTAAGGGCTGTTGATGGAAGATTTCTTTCGCGAACAGGAATCGCCGCGGAAGAACCTAAGATAATCAGTTCCATAAAGTTTCATTTAGTATTTATTATTTATTTTTTTCTTGACTGAGAGATTTCAAGCCGTTGTTGAATGTTTTGTTTGCTCAAATCATCAACCAAACTTTCAAGTTCTTTAAACCTTAAATTAATATCTGGGTTTATTATTGGTGTTGTATTTACTTGAGTTTGAATTTGAATTCTTAAACTATCAAACCCTGCTTCTAATTCATTTAATTTTTGATCTTTGAGTTTGATTTGATAGTTTAAATCTTCGTATTTTCTTTTTATACTTATAGCTTCGTTCTTAATCGTAGTAATTTCTTCTTCTTTCGTTTTTAACGCGTTTTTTGATTCAGCTAATTGGGTTTGTAAAAAGCTTGCCATTTCTCTTTGTATTTTCAATTTACCTTCAACATCTCCTTGAGGGAGGCTAACAGGGGGCGCCTCCTGATTTTGTTGAAGAGATGCAATTTGTGCTTTTGATTTACTTAATTCACTTTTTAATTCTTCCACAACTTCTTTTAAAGCAATTGGATCTGTTATACTTTTCTTACCTTTATTTTCTTTTCCAGATTTAGCTAAAACCTTTTTTAATTCTTCATTTTCTCTTTTTGTTTTATTAAGTTTTTTTTGAAGATCTTTTAGTAGATTTTTCGTAACATTATTACCAACATGGTTACTTTCTATTTGAGAGGAGCTATTCTCAATCTTTTCAGTTAAAACCGTAATTTTATCATTTAATAATTCAATTTTTTCGTCCTTTTCTCCTAGTTTTTTGTTATATTCGTTGCTTCCGAGATCTTTACTCTTCAACCGCCTAATTAAAGATTCTTGTTTATTTAATTTATCTTGTAATTCGTGGAGCAAAATATTAAGTGGCGATTTGTCCTTTTCTCTTAGATCTTCTACGCTAATAACAGAAGGATTAGTTGTTCTAACAAAGTCCTCGTGTTTTTTTTGTAATTCCAGTTTTTCTTTTCTTAAAAAGCCCAATCGATTTTTTAGCCCTCGTATTTCTCGATCCTTAACACCTAATTCAATATGTAATTTTTCTTCTTTTGCTTTTTTCATTTTTTTTTTCGGAGCCTTTTCATCGAACATTTCCTCGTATTTCATAATTTCTTCTTCAAAGCCATCAATTTTGTCTAGGTAAAGATTAATTTCGTCATTTTTTTTGTTTAATTCTAACTGTAAATCGTTTATCTTCTTGCGCATGTTATCTTCTTCTGTCATCTTCGCACCTTACAATTTAATTAGAAAAAATTGTATTATATATATTTCATCTATTTCCGCTTTTTTAATCTTTTTCTTTCTGCAAATGAGATTTAATATATGTCGAAATCTTTGATGGTAAATTTCTTAATCTTAGCCATTATTTGATATAGACTTAAATAATTAAAAGTTAAGAAGGCGATAAAAAGTAAACCGATAATAATGAAAGGCGTAGAGATATGTGGTAAAGATACTCTGTCAAATAAAACGAGGGCATTTAATATCATTCCTATACCTAAACTCAAAAAAAGTGATGGTATAATTACATAGAGAGCTTCCAAGAAAAGAATTTTCTTAATATTTTTGGATTTCGAGCCAAGAGCCTTCATTATTAGGAAATCTTTAGCTTTATCCATAATACTACCTTTTTGATAATTATATAAAGAGAGAATTGAAATTACGGCCATGACAATAATTAAAAAAGCGGGATATAGAGTTAAATTATTTAAATATTGTAAATTATCGTTGAAAGTTTGATTTAGGTTGACATAAGTGAAATTATCTCCAAGATTTCCACTAATAATTGATTCAATGTTGTCTATAACGCTATCATATTCGCCTGGTCTTATTTTTAACAAAAGGAGATTAATATTTTGCCCACTTAAATTTAAATCTTCTTGCATAACCTCTAAATCTACATATCCCGCAAAGCCGCTATAAAAACTATCCAGAACAACCCCAGAAATGTGAAATGTGTGACCTAATCCAAATTCCTCAACTCTCAAACTCTGTGATAATGGATAATCAAAAAAATTATAACCTAATCCGTCTCCAATTATCATGTTTATTGAATCTTCCTGAGCAAAGTATTCACCCTCAATTACAAAATCTTGTATCATTTCACTAATATTAACTCCGATAATCGGGAAAATTCCTGAACGTTGTTGGCCTGCTACTAAATAACCTCCATCTACGAGATAATGATATCCATCTAATTCAGTAAAATTAAAAAAATTTAACAATCGCTGATCTATGCTCTCAACTTCAGTAATATTGTTTAGTTCTTCGATATCAGAAAGGTTAAACATGTAGTTTGGATTTAAGAAATCAATACTGTTCTCAGTTATAATAATATCGGGATTAGAAAACATACTGTACATTAAAGTATAATTTTGAATAACGTCTTTATGACCCAAAGCAATTATATCTTCACCCTGAGACTTTCGAACCCATTCTTGCGAGGAATCTCTCAAAACGATATTCCCTAATCCTAGAGTAAAAATTACTAAAGAAATTATAGAAAAAACGATTAAATACCTCTTAAATTCGCCTTTTCTCCTGAGTGTGTTAATAACGGAAATTTTAAAGTTAAATCCTATTGAAGACAACCATTTTGGAACGAATATAAGTCCTCTTGAAGCGTCGTAATTATAGGGTATATCCTTTGAAAATAATTTTATGGTATTTTGATTTCCTAGTTTCCTTAAAATTACACCTGGAACGAAATAAATTCCCCCTAAACACGAAAAAAACAATATTGGAGTATAAATTAAATCAATTTGAAAAGTGGATACAATTCCTAAAAGCGATGTAATAAATACGAAGATCCCATATGAAGCAAAACCGATTAATAACCCTATCAAGAATCCAATGATAAACACCACATATACTTCGGTTAAATAAAAGTCATATAATTTCCTTGGTAGCGTTCCCAAGGCTTTCATAATGGCAATATCATGTTTTTTATTAATAACTAGAGTGCTTGTGACGATTATAACAATAGTAAAAGCCAAAATAACTATTAGGCTCAGTATTAAAATAGTAAAATCTGTAAAGACTATGCTAATTCCTCCTTTAAAATAAAAGTCATTTTCATACTGATAAGTTAGAAATCTATTTAATCCCATTGAAGACATAAAATACGTTAAGAATATTGTGAGCGCAATAACTAAAGCAATTATTACTACGTAAGGGAATGTGACATCCCTTTTTCTAAAGAAGTCTTTTAAGGCAAAATCTAAACTTATTATTAGCTCACCAATGTTAAATAATATTTAATTCAAAATCCTAAATTATAACTATCCTTCACTTATTATCTTACCATCTTCAAAAATTATGACGCGATTGGCAAGTTCTATTAAAAAATCGTCATGTGTTGCAATTATAATCGTTTTACCATCCTTTTTCATATCTTTAAAGAGATCTCGTATAAATATACTTGTATTTTTATCGAGGTTGGCTGTAGGCTCATCTGCCAAAATTATTGGAGGATCGTTTGCTAACGCTCTTGCTATTGCTACCCTCTGTTGTTCACCAGCTGAAAGTTGAAATGGTAAGTGCTCTCTTCTATCCCCTAAACCTATTTTTTTTAATAAACTTACTGCTTTCTCTCTTTGCTCTTTTAGGCTCATTCCAGCTAGATTCATTGGAAACATCACATTTTCTTCAGCAGTTAAAGTACTAATAAGATTATAGTTCTGAAAAACGAAACCAGTATTAAATAATCTAAATGTAGAGAGTGATTCTTCTTGTAAATCGGTAATTTTGATCCTGCTTGAAAAAATCGTGCCTTCGTTAGGAGAATCTAACCCTCCAATTAAATTTAATAAAGTAGTTTTACCTGCTCCTGACGGACCTTTAAAAACGATGAAATCTCCCTCATTTATTTTCAGATTAACATCACATACGGCTCTTACTATAAAATCTCCAATTTCATAATTTTTGAATAAATTTTTAGTAAAGATTATAATGTTTTCCTCTCTAATTTCGTTTATAATATCGATATCTTCTAATTCAGTAGGTTCTTCAAGAAATTCTTTCTCCATTTTTATTTCCGCAACACATTATTTTTCTAGTTTATTTATTTAAAATATATATTTATATTCTTTTTCTAGTTTATTTATTTAAAATATTATGCCATCAACTTCATTTTAAAACCAATATTAAATTGGATCAGTACGATCAAACAAAGGTTTATATAATATCGCGTTACAATGTTAATTAGAGAGGAAGTCGTAAATAAAAATATCCCCTAATTTCCTAATTAAAATGGTAACTTACGGAACTAAATTTTATCCCAAATTCAAGCCTCTTATTGAGGTTCAATTTCCGGCTTTTCCTCTCTTCTCTTTTTATAAAAATGAAATTAAGCAATATGTTTTGTAATTTTAAAAATATTTATTTGAGTTAAGAAATTTCATTATTAAAATTACAGTAGTTTGAAACTTTTAAAGGGGAAAGAAATTTGGAATTTGAAAAATTAACAGAGTTGATAATTGAGCTCGAAGTAGATGATATTGAAGCCGCAGTGAATGAAGCCTTAGAAGGAGATGGAAAGGATCCATTTGATGTCTTAAGCGCTTTAACAAAAGGAATGGACGAAGTAGGGAAGCGATATGAAGAGAAGGAATATTATTTAACTGAACTAGTATTAGCGGGGGAAACCATGAAAGAAGCGTTTAAAGTGCTCCAACCTGCTTTAGCAGCTTCTGACAAATCAGTAGACAAAACTAAGATAATTTTAGCAACAGTAAAGGGCGACAATCACGATATCGGTAAAAATATTTTGGGCTCATTATTATTAAGCAGTGGTTTTGAATTACATGATTTGGGGATGGATGTTGATGCAAATGTCATCGTTGATAAAGTAAAGGAAACAGGAGCTACAATCATAGCGTTAAGTTCCCTATTGACTATGACCGTTGAACAGATTAAAAGCGTTCACGAAGCTTTAAAAGTAGCAGGTCTTAGGGATAGTGTAAAATTAATTGTTGGCGGAGCTCCTTTGAACATGGAACTTGCTAAGCGGTTAGGCGCAGACGATTTCGCAGATGACGCTGTCGATGGAGTTAGACATATAAAAGAGTTAGCAGGAAAATAATATGTTCATTCAAGTTTTTATTTTTATACTTTTAACTTTGTGAATTTATGGGATACATTTTTTGATATTTATAATTTATAAAGTCGGTTTAAAAGAGATTCTATTTTATTCTTTTAATTACTGAGAAACTTAACTAAAATATAATGAGAACGTTTATTTTAGTAGGGAAAGTATATCTCTTAGAACCAATCAAATAAAATTAATTCTATATTACAAATTATTAAAAAATGTTTATAAGAAAAAGGAGGCTTCTCTAATGACTGGTGAAAAGGACAAGGAAATAAAATTTGATGCAGAATTAGATACGAGGGGATTATTTTGTCCAGAACCCATTTTTGAAGTAAGAACCTTCTCAGAATCTTTAGATACTGGTCAATGTTTTAAGGTTTTAGCCAATGATCCGGCAGCAGAAGAAGATTTGACAAGGTGGGCAAAAAGAACAGGTACAGAGTTGGTTGAGTTTATTAAAGATGGAGATGATCTAATATTTTACTTCAGAAAAAGGGAATAATAATTAACTCGAGATTAAGGAGGGATTAAGTTATGAGTATATATCTAGACAATCAGGCTGCAAGACCAGTGGACGCAAGAGTTGTGTCTGAAATGCTCCTATACTTTAATGAAAAGTTTGCAAATCCAGCTTCTCTTCATTGCGATGGAGATATTGCTACAGATATTTTAGAGACATCGCGAGAAAAAATTGCAGAGTTTGTTAATGCCCCTAATCCATCTGACATACTATTTACTTCTGGAGCGACCGAATCAAATAATCTGGCTTTAATTGGGGCTGCTATGAGACAGAAGAAAAAAGGGGACCACATAATTATTTCTGAAATCGAACATATATCTATCTTAAACCTTGGGAAATATTTAGAAAGACAGGGGTTTAGAGTAAGCAGAGTTTCTGTAGACCGATTTGGTATCATTAGATTAGATAAGCTTGAAAAATTAATAACAGATGAGACAATTTTAATCTCAATATCAACGGCTAGTAACGAAGTTGGCTCCCTGCAACCAACTGCTGAAATCAGTAGGATTGCAGGAGAAAAAGGGATATTATTTCATACTGACTCTGTTGCTAGTGAAAGCGTAGTTCCAATTGATGTTCAAAAGGTTCCGATAGATTTAATCACATTATCATCAAACGATATTTACGGACCAAGAGGGGTTGGCGCGTTGTACTTAAAAAAGGGAGTACGAGTTAACCCTATAATAATTGGTGGCGGCCAGGAAAGAGGTATGCGGTCAGGTTCTGAAAATATACCCGGCATCGTTGGGTTTGCTAAAGCAGCAGAGATTTTGAAGGAAGAAATGCCCAAAGAATCAGAAAAATTAAAAATACTAAGAGATAAGTTGACTAAGAATATTTTGGAAACAATTCCTAAATCATATTTAAACGGGCATCCCGAAAAAAGACTTCCCCACAACGCACATTTTCGATTTGATTATATCGAAGGGGAATCTTTGATATTAACGCTAAAAGAACACAATATTGCTGCTGCTACAGGCTCAGCTTGCAGTTCAAAAACATTAGAGGCATCACACACATTAATTGCAATGGGTCTTTTGCACGAAGAAGCACACGGTAGTCTACTGGTTTCTTTAGGTAGAACTACTCGCGAGTCTGACATTGATAAGCTTATAGAAGTATTACCAAACGAGGTAAAAAGGTTGAGAAAGTTATCTCCATTAACACCTCCAGAATTATTAAAAAAATATGATGAGGTAAAATAATAAAATGAAATCTACTACATATTCAGATAAAGTATTAGAACACTTCAAAAATCCTCGTAACGTAGGTGAGATTGAAGATGCAGACGGGATTGGCCGAGTTGGGAACCCTGTTTGTGGAGATCTTATGTGGATCTACCTCAAGATTGCCAAGAATGAAAAAGGAGAAGAAATAATAGAGGATATTAAATTTAAAACATTCGGTTGTGGTTCAGCTGTTTCTACATCATCAATGATTACTGAGATGGCAAAAGGCATGACTCTTGACGAAGCATATAAAATCACGAGACAAAATGTTGCTGACGAATTAGATGGGCTTCCGCCTATAAAAATGCACTGCTCTAATCTAGCTGCCGATGCTTTAAAAGCCGCAATCGATAATTATCGTCTAGGTACAGAGCCAGAAATAGAGATCGTTACGTCTTGTCAATTAGACGTTAGGATAATACTCGGAATCGATGACTTTATAGGGAAAGGAGTCTATAAAGAAGTACCCACGGATTTAGAAGAGTTTAGAGAAAAAAGAATAATTATAGTCGACTCGGGAGACGAATCTTTAGAGCTCGCACTTAAACTGACAGAATACACTGGAAGAGTAATTGTTGTGACTTCTTCAAAATCAGTTCCTGGCACTGTTGAATTGAGGAAAAAATTAAAGCATTCAGATGTAAAACTATTGCAAGAATCAGAATTGATTGAAATCAAAGGAGAGCTCGATGAAGTAGAAAAAATTGTTATACATGATTTCGATGAGGACGAGAATTACGAGCTATTCGTTGATGTAGTAATAGTTTTAGATTATCGATTATAAATTTTTTTTATCCTAACTTTTATCCTAATTCTCTTATTTTTTCATAATTTATAACGAGATTTTTTATTGAAATTTCTTCTTACACGGCAATCGTCGTTGAGATTTAATTCTTAATTTAAAAATAGTTAGACTATCTACATTTTTTCTTTAAATTATAAGTAAAAAAGTTAAAATTCACGAAATAAATATATAATCAAAAACATTCAATTTACTGGAAATTTCCAATAAATAATTTAAAAAAAAGGTGAGAAAATGAAAAAAACGGTTGAAAATTTATTTGCCGCATTCTTGGGAGAATCTCAAGCGCGAAATAGATATACTTTGTTTTCAAAAATTGCTAAAAAAGAAGGTTATGTTCTAATTTCAAAGATTTTTGAAGAGACTGCAAATCAAGAAAGGGAACACGGTGGTTGGAACTATAAGATGCTCCAAGACCTTAAGAAGAAAGAGGGTTTTGAGGATTTAGAGATAAAAGCTGGTGGACCTACTACTTATGGAACCACGGAAGAAAATCTGAAATCTGCCATTGCGGGTGAAGATTACGAATGGCAGGAGATGTATCCCGGTTTTGCTGACGTCGCAGAAAGCGAAGGATATTCAGAAATCGCTAGGAGACTTAGAGCAATTGCTTTGGCAGAAAAGCACCATTCAGAAAGGTATGGCAAATTGTTAAAATTAGTAGGCGACGATATCTTCTTTAAACGAGGAGATAAAGTAGTATGGATATGTCTTGAATGCGGTTACGAAGTAGAATTAGACGAGCTTCCAGATGACTTTGTATGCCCAAGCTGTTCACATCCAAGAGCGTATTTCAGAAAGAAATGCGAAGAATTCTAAATTCAAAATTTATCTTATAAAACTTAAACAAAATAATTAAATATTAAAGTTGTAATAATTAGCAACAACTATTAACTAAGATAGTGAAAGAGATATGAAGCAAAAAAATATTTTCAAATGTGAAATTTGTGGAAAAGTAATCGAAATCCTTAAACCAGGCGCACCTGAAACCATCTGTTGTGGAAAACCCATGATACTAATGGAAGAAAAGACTGGTGATTGGAAAGGAGAGAAACACGTTCCTAAAATTACGATTGAAGGTAATAAAGTTACAGTTGATGTCGGCGTATCAATGGGAACTCCACACCCTATGACAGAAGAGCATTATATTATGTGGATTGAGTTAATCTGCAAAGACAATTGTTATAAGCGCAAGTTTTTAAAACCTGGAGACGAACCTAAAGCTACATTTGTTGTAGCGGATACCGATGTTGTAGGCGCCCGAGAATATTGTAATTTACACGGTTTATGGAAGAGTTAAAATTTTATCTAAATTATTTTTAATATTTTGTTCTTTATTTTTATTTTTATTTTTATTATATTTCTATTATAATATAATGTCAAATATTTTAGATTATTGTTGATTTTCTAATGTAAATTTTTTAAGTTATAAAAAATAGAAGGAAATTGCCAACATTATGTTAATCTTTTTACAAATTTTTGTAATTAGTTGCTTTGCTGTGGTTATAGTTGCACTTTTTAGAGAAGGAGTAGATTTTTTGACTTACAGTATGGGAGCAATGTTAGCTGCGGCTACTGCTACATATTTTTTTTCTCTTGAAACTGTATCTATGGAGGAATTTTTTCTGTCAGTTAATTGGGAGGTAATTTTTTTCTTAATTTCAATGTTTACAATTGTGGCTATACTAGAAGAAAATCTCATATTTCAAGAAATAGCCAGAAGAATTACGAAAAAATTTAGTACGAATACTAGGGAGTTCTTTTGGGTAATTTGTCTTATATCAACTGTAAGTGCCGCTTTTATTGAAGACATTTCTGTGGCGATTATATTTATTCCGATGATTATTAAGACGAGTGAAAAAATGAAAATAAATCCTGCTCCAATCCTTTTAGGCATGACGATTTGTATTAACCTTGCTTCTACTTTAACTCCTTTTGGTTCTGCGGAGAATTTATTAATTGCAAGTCAATTTTCGCTCACATCACCATGGTTTTTTTTTAATCTTGGCATTTATTTCATCATAGGGACTTTATCAACGCTTTTATTGTTAGATTATTTTATAGTTAAAAAACATCTTACTGATATTTGGATCCCACATTGCGAAGAACACGAGGAATCATTGGAAATTGAGCATCTAGAAGAACATGAATTAATAATTTTAGAGTCCCCTATTGATAAAAAAGTATTTAATATTAATATGATTGCACTTGGCGTTCTGTTTGTTCTATTAATCGTTATTCCTAACATTTTATTTGTGGGATTGTTAGGGATGTTAATTTTTGTTTTTATAAATCCAAGGAGGAGGGAATCTGGAAAAAATAAACCCGATCTCTCTTATTATTTCACTAAAGTTGATTACAAGTTAGTATTCTTTTTTATTAGTTTGTTTGTTTTAGTGTTTTGTTTTGAAAAAGTGGGAATTATTCAATTCCTTGAAGATTTTGTAATAAGCGTTGCTCCCGCTAATCTTTTTTTATTATGCGTATTTATTTTAGTAATAACTTCAATTCTATCTGGACTTCTTGATAACCTTCCAGTAACAATTCTGTTTCTTCCCATTTTACAAGTTTTAATGGATGCTGGATTCTCAGCTACACCTATATTAATCGCATTCATATTAGGAATAAACTTAGGAGGAAATATATTACCTCAAGGATCAGCTGCTGATATGATGACCCTTGAATTATCAGCGAAGTATTGTGTAGATGAAATGAATTATAAAAGATTGTTAAAAACTGGCGGCATTTTCGCTATATATCATATAATATTAGGTGTTGCTTATTTGGCAGCATTAATATTCTTTTTCTTTTAATGTCTGAATTTTTTCATATTTTTTAACCTCAATAGAATATGTAGATCAAAGTTAAATTGGTTGAAATGTAATCTTACTTAATATGGGAAAGATTAAAGCAATTATACTAGATCGAGACGGAACGTTAATAGAGGATAAAGATTACGCTTATAAAATAGAAGACTTCGAGCTCTTACCTGGAGTCATTGAAGGTTTAAAAGTTTTACAAAAGAATTTCCTTCTTTTTATTGTTACAAATCAATCTGGTATTGGTAGAGGATATTATTCAGAAAGTGATTTCTTTAAATTCAACAATCACCTATTAAAAGTATTGGAAGAAAATCAAATTAGAGTAGAAAAAACTTTTTACTGTCCTCATATTAAAGAAGAAAATTGTGAATGTAGGAAGCCTAAAATCAAGTATATTAAAGACATCGTTGATGGTTGGAACATTGATACCGAGGAATCGTGGATGATTGGTGATCACCCTTCAGATATACAATTTGGGATAAATGGAGGTTGTAGAACAATTTTTCTAACTACTGGACACGGTGATAAACATATAGATGAATTGAAATTTCTTGGAATAAAATCAACTAAAATTTGTGATAATTTTTTAGAAGCAGTACAAGAAATTTTGAGGTACCTTTAATTCTTAACTCTTTTAGTAGATTATTTTAAAAGCACAGAATGGTACTAATCTATTTTACTTAGATTTAAGACTTTAACGGAGCCATGTTAAGGTTCTTCAAGAAATTAAATAAAACTGGTCTAAGGGATATAATTCAAAAATTAAGGATATTAATTAAAGCAGTAAAATATTTTAAAAAAAGAACATACTGGAATTGTAATAAAGATCTAAATTTATATATTATTTTCTTAGCAAAATCAAGAATCCTCTATATTTTTTGATAAATTAAATAAATGTAAATATTATTTAGACTTAAGATTTCCTTCCAATTTACAATTTAAGATAAATGTAACAATAACTCTAAGCTAAATATTATAAACATTTTTAAATTTTAAAAACAAAATATAATAAAATAATCACAAAAATAAATTTGAGATGATTTTAATTGATATTTCAAATACCAGATTATCCAAGCGGTTATTATGAGGGAATAACACTAATTCTTTGGTTTGTGGCTGCCGGATTAATGTTTTTAAGTACAATTATGCTTGTAATAAAAGCCATTAAAAGTGAAGGAAGAAGTCCAAAATTAATGTATCTAGCTTACGGTATATTTTATATATTTTTTGGTCTTACTCGTATATTATATATAGTTGCTGTATATAACCCAGATAGTTATGATTTCTTTACAACTCTAGGGTATATCTCACAAAACCTATCTTTAATTTCTATACTTTACGTTTTAGAGACTCACATTGTAAAATCAACAAAAAAAATATTCCTAATATTAACTGTAATTGCTTTTTTCATCTCTTTAATATCATTGATAGGGTTAGTAAGCAGAGAAATTACGCTAGCGATAGGGTTTATCTTATTACCATTTAGTGGTGGAGCAATACTTATATTATATTTAATTGTAAGTATTAAATCAACAGGAACATTACGAAAAAGCGCAATAGGGTTGTTTATTGGATCTCTTATGATATTTGCTGCTCAAATACTGGATTCTGAAATGTTTATAGGTTTAATATATCCTATAATACCTTTAATACTTGAAATTACTGCTGTAATAATGATTTTTGGAGTAATAATATTTACATTTTCACAGGTAAAAGTTTAATCATTATCCATCAATTTTTTTTTTATTTTTAGTATCCAAGTAATTATTTTTGTCTTGCAAATCTATGTACGACGACTCTCTTCGTAATCCTTTCTTTTTCGTTCTTGTATAATACGGACTTCTTTTTTCATCTCTTCTACAACCTCTCCAGTTAAAGGATAAAATTTTACCCATATTATTAAGCCGATTAGACATGCAATTCCAGGTATAAGAGTCATACTAATGTTAACGCCTAAAGAAGCTGAAGCCATACCTTGAGTTGCTACTAAACCACCTACCGCATCCACATATATCAAACCAAAAGCAGTCATTAATGCCGTTGGAATCGCTAAAGCTACACTAATCATAGGTTTGCTAAGTAATGGTCCAACGCCCGCATAAAGTCCTTCTCTCCTTTCTCCTGAGATTTTCCAGTAGTCATAATCAATCGTGTCAGCACGCATTGGATTATGTTGAATAAAATCTCCCGCAAAGCCTAGCATAAATATTGAAAAACCAATCGAAACAAGGACCCAGTTGCCTGAAAGTCCAGCAGAAAAGCTAAAGAAAAACCCTATAACTAAAGCTCCAAGATAATATGTTATACAAGCTTTTGTTGATATTTTTGCAGCAATTTTCAGAATAATAGGAATTGAAATAAGTAAGCAGATTATTGGTCCAATCCAGAAAAGAAGCATATCAAAACCTTCCATCGGTGCTAGAACCCAAGTTAAGTAGAAGGGTAAACTTACCATTACTAAATTCAATAATAATACTGAAACTCCATCATATATTACATATACTCTAAAGGAAGGGTTTTTGAAGGCAAGTTTTATCGATTTCAATAAGGGGGTTTTTTTTTCAGGGATATATTCACTATGCTCATGAACATATTTTGATAATATTAGGTAAGGAAATACACCAAAAATAGCGATTATCACTACAAGCAATTGAAATTGGGCTATGGTTGCTATGGTTGGATTTGTTAAGTACATAACAGGGACAATGAAACCAATTATAATTGCGGGTAACATAAATGCAGTGCTCATTAGCTGAATTTTTTCTCTTTCTCGTTGATTTAGCGTCATTTGGGGGAGTAGAGATACATGCGCGCATAACACAAGCGTAAATAAAGTATCGTATGCAAGTTGACTTACAAGATACCATATGAAGAGCCAGATTTGAATTGTTAGGTTTGAAGTCTGTCCTCTCCATGAAATTGGCGGAAAAAATACCAACGCGAAACATATACTAAAAAGTGGAGCGCCAAATTTAATATAAGGGATATATCTTTGAATTTCTCCTCTTTTTTTATTATAATATCGTGTATTTCCAATTGCATTACCAAAAATCGGATCGTTTACAACATTCCAAATCGCATAAATAATCTGTGCAATAAAAATCCATATGTTTAACAATCCCATCCATGCGAAATAGAAAGATTGGATTACACCCATCATTCCTCCGTAGAAGGTGCCAGGCATTTGAGCAAAACCATAGGATAATTTTTCTTTCAAAGGTACTATATCAGAACATTCATTCCCTAAATGTTTATTATCGTTATTGACCATGTAATAAACCCTAATTTAATTTAAGAATCCTAAAAAATGATAATACCGAAAATAATCAAGGATATTTCAATATTTTGAAATAAAAGAAAAAAAAGAAAAAAAAGGAGTAAAATAACCATCATCTATCTTGTTTGAACACGTTTGGCATAGCATGTTCATAATGTTTCATTGCAAAGCGAGAAATAACAATTCTCTGAATTTCACTCGTACTTTGGTAGAGTTTTGCGTCTCTAAATAGTTTTTCAACGGGTCGTGTTCTCAAATATCCGTAACCACCATAAATCTGAATTGCTTCAGTTGTAACATTCATTGCAACATCAGAAGCAAAAGCTTTTGCTACTGCAGAACTCATATTATTGTCAATTCCTTGGTCAGCCTCCCATGCTGCTCTATGTGTTAATAATCTTGCTGCTTCAATATCTTTAAACATATTTGCTATTTTTTCTTGAATTACTTGATAGTTACCAATTGGTCTTCCAAAAGCTTCCCTTTTATTCGCATAATCTATGGCATACTCCATAGCAGATCGAGCACAACCAGTCGCAAACGCTCCAATTGCTGGTCGTGTATGAGCAAAAGTCTGCATTGCTAAAACAAATCCCCTGCCTGGCTTTGCTAATACATTTTCTTTTGGAATTCTTACATTTTTTAATGCAACAGCTACTGTATTTGAAGCTCTTTGACCAAGTTTTGGTATATGTTTTCCTAATTTTACACCATTGGTTTTAGTATCCACAATAAATGCTGCGATCCCTTTATGCTTTTTTTCTGGATCTACAGTAGCAAATACAATAATATAATCAGCAAATCCTCCATTTGTAACCCAAAATTTAGCCCCGTTAAGAATATATTCATCTCCATCTTTTTCGGCTTTACACTTCATCCCAGCAACATCAGAACCCATTGTTGGTTCTGAAGTAGCAAACGCGATCAATTTAAACTCATTAATTAATTCTCCTAAGATCCTTTGTTTCTGTTCTTCATTCCCACCCATTATAATTGGTTCCGAACCAAGGTTATTATCAAAAATGGAAGTTGCCATACCCGGACAGGCAGAAGAAATTTCTTCTACGACAATACATGAATCTAATATTCCATATCCTGGACCACCGTATTTTTTTGGAATACCTAAATTTAAGAGTCCTTCCTCCCATGCCCTTTTAAGGATCGGCATCGGAAATTCTTCAGATTCATCATATTTTCTAGCTACTGGTAAAACTTCCCTTATTGCAAAATCTCGGGCTTTCTTTTGTAAAACTTTTTGTGCGTCTGTTAAATTGAAATCCATTTCTTTTACCTCTATTTTTATTTAATTTTTTCTACCAATTTTAGAATTGATTATTTAAGTTATTTTTCTTTTAGTTTTTAATAAATTTAATTTCTTTATCTTATAAGACAACATGAATTTTGGATTTAAACAAATGAAGATTACTCATTTGATATTATTCAGATTTAAAAATAAAAAAAATAAAAAAAGTAATAATTTAAAACTTAATCTGAGATTTTAGTAAAGAAGCTTCGATCTACACCACAGACGGGGCATACCCAGTCATCGGGGAGATCTTCAAATTTAGTTCCTTCTTTCTCCTCGTCGTAAACGTAACCACACGCACTACATTCCCATTTAGCCACAATAAACAACCATTATTTTATTTTGATTTTTATAATCTATGGATGTGTAAATTGAATATATATTAAAAATATTAATTTAATATTTTATAAATTAATCTAATTAAATCATAGCCTTTGAGTATA
>Ga0209345_10001431_pt1 | contig 28524 bp, 23 predicted proteins | sample Cruoilmetagenom7_FD_187294 | JGI IMG/M metagenome (GOLD analysis project Ga0209345, IMG submission 187294) | Oil polluted marine microbial communities from Coal Oil Point, Santa Barbara, California, USA - Sample 7 (SPAdes) (version 2) | ecosystem: Environmental > Aquatic > Marine > Oil seeps ...
GTTTGTGAAAGTGAACTGGTTATGATACCAGATGCAGATTTTTCAACAAAAGTTACTGGCTTTTTTTTATTAAATGAAGATATACTGTCGCGTAAATCAATTACAGCATAATCAACTTTATTTTTTTCATATATAAACACTTGAGCTGCATTAAGACTATCCTTTGAATTAAGAATTACATAAGGCTTACCTATTTTAATTCTTCTAACATCAAAGCTATCCTTAATTTTAGTTACCGCTTCAAATATTTTACTTTGAGGCACATGATTTTCATCTAAAATTGCTCCAAATGTATCGCCTGAACGTATGGTATCTCTAATTACCTGAAAATCGTCTAGGTTAAAACCATACTCGATGTTTTTCTTTTTGATAATTATATTATTTTCTGAATTGTTTTCTTCTTTTAAATCGGAAGAGCAGGCAAAACAAAGTAGTAGGATGGGGAGTAATAAATAAATCTTTTTCAAAAGTATTGCTTAATTTTTTTTGAGGAGTTAAACATTATGCCCCCAGTTTTTTAATTCTTGTTCGGTCCATAATTCAGGGAAGAAAATTCTACGTTGGTATTTTGGATGCATATATTTTGTCCAATCACTACCTCCCGTTGCTTCTTCAACTTCATTATTAGTATTTCCACCAGACAAATAATGTCTAGCAGCATTGTAATGTGCAATTACCCATGTAATATTTACAGTATAATCATAATGCCTCATCGCTTTACGCAACTCTTCATCTTCTTTTACTTCTTCAGGTAATTCCTTAAATTTCGCGTACAAATTTATGGTATTATACTCTTGTGTAAAAGCAATAAATTCATTTTTGTATTTTTCTTCAAAAGCCGTTAACAAATAGCTTTTTTCTCCTGTTTTATAATCTTTTCCAGCTGCTTGCCAATATAAATGTTCTAGTGCATGCTCATAAGGTGTATTTCTATCAATCGTTTCTCTAAACCTAGCATCAATTAAATTGATAAGATCGGTTGAAGCAAATTCTACTTTTCTGTATTGTGCACTTTGGAAACCACTTGCAGGAGTTAAAGTATTTCTAAATTTCATGTATTGTTCAACTTCCATTCCTTCTTGCATAATTGAAAAAGAAGAAGTAAGCATATCAAAATAGCGGCTGATTCGCATTAATTTTGTTGAAAAGAATTTTGCTGTAATATTTTCATTATGAGCAACTTGTTCAATCTCCCAAAGAATCATTTTAAAAAGCAACTCATTTACTTGATGGTACATAATAAATACCATTTCATCTGGCAAAGTTGTTCTTTGTGTTTGAAGACTCAACAAAGCATCTGTTTGAATATAATCCCAATAAGTTATAGGTTCGCTATAAAGCAATCCTTCTAAATGGGTATCTAAATCTTGTCCTATCGCTTTGAATTTATCTTCAAGTTGATTTAATAATTCTAACCTTTCTGGTTTTAATGACATAATTTTTTAATCTACATGAATTTTAAATGAATGACTCAGCCCTTTAAACTCTGTTAAGGAAGCTTTTAAAGATCCCACTGCTAAATCTGCTTTTATTAATAATGGAATTTTATTATCATCATCACTTACCCAAACGGTAAGACTTTCTTTTTCTTTAAAAACCCTTCCTGATTGAACATAAGGGCGAAATATTAAGCAAGGAACTTTTCCAAATTCTGTTTTAATAATTTCTCTTCCTAGAAATTTTAATTTGAATTTATAGTTTTCTTTATCAAAAAACATATTCATCCCAATTTCATCATTATCATTAAGGTTTTCAACATCTAAATTATTTCTTAGATAATAAAATGCAGATACCATGTCTTGTACATCTTTCGGAAAAGAAATTGAAGATTTTTCGTTGTGCTTTTTATTATTTACTAAAGCTTGATTGGTATCGTGATCAAAATCAATTTGAATATCTTTAGTATGTCCACCTTCGTCAATTTTTCTGATAAATCGATATGGAATATCTTTTTCCTTATCAATATACGATTGATATATATCTTCAACTTTAAAGAAAAACCTAGATAATCCAGTTGTTTTTCCTTCACCTTTTACATGAAAAACTTCTTTTCCATTTATGATAGCTTGATCTACTTCTAAAGTTGCATATCCTGCAGTAACAAAACCATAATGTACCCTGAAGTTTAGCCACTCACCAGTGTCGTATGATCTTTTTGTCGATTGACCTACAACAGCCTGACTTAGTAATAATATGATTATAATAATTCTATTCATCTAATAAATTTTAAAGATATAAGTCTTTAAAACAACTTCTATTCCAAAAAAAATTAATAACTCTATCTTTTAGTCGATAGAGTTATTAATCTGTTACGTTTATTTATAATGTTCCTCTTAACTCTTGCTCTCTTTCAATAGATTCGAATAAGGCTTTAAAGTTTCCAGCCCCAAAACCTTGTGCTCCCATTCTTTGAATTATTTCAAAAAATAACGTAGGTCTATCTTCTACAGGTTTTGTGAATATTTGCAGTAAATATCCTTCCTCATCTGCATCTACTAAGATTGACAATTTCTGAAGCTCTTTTATATCTTCCTTCATCATATCCATATGAACACCTAGTCTAGCAGGAATTTCATCATAATATGCTTGTGGTGGAGGTGGTAAAAACTCAACTCCTCTGGATTTCAACTGAGCTATCGTTTTTATAATATCATCTGTTGTAAGTGCTAAATGCTGTACTCCAGAATCTTCATAAAAATCTAAATATTCTTCAATTTGAGATTTTTTAGCTGCTTTTGCAGGTTCATTTATTGGAAATTTAATTCTTCCATTTCCATTACTCATTACCTTACTCATTAAGGCTGAATATTCTGTATGAATTTGTTTATCATCAAATGAAAGAAAGTTTACAAACCCCATTACATCTTCATACCATTTTACCCATTTATTCATTTCTCCCCATCCTACATTACCAACCATATGGTCAATAAATTTTAAACCAACAGGTTCTGGGTTATAATCAGATTTCCATGGTACAAAACTTGGTAAAAAGTTTCCTTTGTAATTTTTACGTTCTACAAACATATGAACTGTTTCACCATATGTATAGATTCCTGCTCTAACTACTTCTCCAAATTCATCTTTTTCAACCGTTGGCTCTAAATAAGATTTAGCACCTCTTTTTGTTGTTTCCTCATAGGCTTTTCTTGCATCATCAACCCATAAAGCAATCACTTTTACACCATCACCATGTTTTCTTAAATGATCATTTATTGGAGATTTACTATTTAAAGGTGTCGTTAAAATTAAAACGATTTTATCTTGTTTCAATGCATAACTCACACTGTCTCTAGAACCAGTTTCTAGTCCTTTGTAAGCATACGATTGAAATCCAAATGCTGTTTTATAAAAATGTGCTGATTGTTTTGCGTTACCAACATAAAACTCAACATAATCTGTTCCAAGAAGAGGTAAAAAATCTTGAGCCCCTTCGAATATTTTTTCTAAACCGTAGTTTACTGATTTTACTTCTTTGCTCATTTTCTTATATTTTATAAGAATAACACACATTCATCGTAAGTGTGCATTCATTTTTTATTAATTTAAATTATCCAACTTTTATAATAATCGTCTACTTCTAACTTTAATGCTTCCTCTGTAATCATCACAGGTTTAAAAGGGTCAATCATCACAGCAAGTTCGCCTGTTTCTGTTTTACCAACACTTCGTTCTATAGCTCCCGGATGAGGGCCATGAGGAATTCCTCCTGGATGTAATGTAATTTGACCTTTTTCAATATTATTTCTACTCATAAAATCACCATCAACATAATATAATAATTCTTCAGAATCTATATTAGAATGATGATAAGGTGCTGGAATTGATTTTGGATGATAATCATACATTCTTGGAACGAATGAACACACTACAAATCCTGCTGCTTCCCATTGTTGATGTATAGGAGGCGGCATATGAATTCTACCTGTTATAGGCTCAAAATCATGAATTGAAAAAGCATATGGATAATGATATCCATCCCATCCAATTACATCAAACGGATGATATTTATGGGTATATTCCCATAGTACACCTTGCTTTTTAGAAATAATCTTAAATTCTCCTTCCTCGTCATGTGTTGTTAGATTATCTGGTAATCTAAAGTCACGTTCACAAAATGGAGAATGTTCCAATAGTTGTCCAAAATTGTTGCGATATCTAGTTGGAGTTACAATTGGACTAAAAGATTCGATGTAAAGAATTCGATTATCCTCTGAATCAAAATCTATTTGATATGTAATTCCTCTAGGAATAATTAAGTAATCTCCATATTTAAATTCGATATTACCAAACATGGTTCTTAAGGTTCCTGAACCTACATGTACAAACAACATTTCGTCTGCATCAGAATTTCTATAGAAATAATCTTTTGAAAATTCTTTTGGCGCAGCTAAACCTATATGTAAATCATTGTTTGCAAATAGTGTTTTTCGACTTTCAATATAATCTTGCTCAGGCTTTAAAGAGAATCCTTTAAAACTTAGCGCTTTCATGTTTTTATCTATGGCAATTTTTGGGGAGACATCTGCTCCTCTTTTTATTTCTGAAACTACTGTTGGTGGATGTAAATGATAAATCAAGGATGACATTCCAACAAAACCTGCTGTTCCAAAAAGTTCTTCTTGATATAAACTCCCATCCTCTTTTTCAAAAGTAGTGTGTCTTTTGGGAGGTATTTTTCCTAATTTATGGTAAATAGGCATATTGTAAAATTAACGTTAGTACTTGTTTTATGTTTCAAAGAAGTTGTACTATTCGGGGTTTCTTTTAATAAGAAATTTTAATTTTATTAGTAAATAAGTCCATTTTTTCTCTGCCATTCAACAAATATCGTAAAATTTTGTATTAAATTCAGTAAGAAAACTTTAAAACCTAAATCCTGCACTTACATGCCATTCTCCTTCATCTATTTCAGGTGAAAATGAATATTTTATTTCAACTGGACCAATAAATGTTTCTAGCCCTAGTCCAATCGCATATCCAGTATAATCAATACGATCAATCCATTCCTTTGAAGAAAACAATCGATCTCCAACATTTGCAATATTTGCTGCAATATTTATATGCCCATCTTTAATAACTTCATAATCTAGAGTAAAAGTTGATTTTAAAAATGTATCTCCTCTAATACTTAGAGCATCATAACCATATAAAGACATAATGTTATTTGTTTCTTTAAAACCATAACCCCCTACAAAAAAGTCGAATGAATCGTTTGTTGAACCCCCTATTTTAACTCCTCCTTCAGCTGAAACTACTGCAGTTAATTTTTTTAAAAAAGATTTTGCAAATCCAATCTTCGCTTTTGCAATTGAAAATTCCTTAATATCAATATCTTTATCTAAAGTAAGAAGGTATAAATGAAAATCGCCTTCAAAAATAAATCCCTTTTTTGGAAAGAATTTATTGTCGAAAGTGTCAAATCTTAGCGTACCAAACGTACTAATGTAATTGTTGTTTTCAAAAACTGTTTGTGGATTATTATTTTCATCCAAGCCAACAGTATTTGAATAATATTTTAACCATTTATGTTCAGCTCCTAATCGAATTTGGTAACTTCTTTTAAAAAGGGTTTGAACAAAAACTTGATTCGTTAAATCTGAATAATTTAAATCGATTTCATTGATTTGCGAATTCAGTACTGGCAATCCTTCAGGAAATAAAAAATTAACATCTACATTTTTATCAAATGAAGTCAAACTAGAATTTAACCCAACACTCCAATAAAATCCTTTATCTATATAATAATTAAAATTATACCGAATATTATCGCCTACAATAAAATCGAATGAAGCTACATCATTATTAGTAAACACTTGTTTTCTTGTAATATTTACTAATGCTGCAGATTTATATAAATCGTCATAATGAGCAGCAATTCTCAACAACATTTTTGAATCACTTTCAATGACATTAAATTTTACAGTAATGGCATCATTCTCATCATGAATGAATCGATAATTTATGCTTTGAAAGTTACCCGTTGCAGAAAGATTATTTACACCTTCATTAAACTCCTGATATGAAGTTTTAGCTGGTGTTTTTAGTTTTAATTTTCCCAAAACATACGATCTCGTATAATTTTTATTTCCTTCAATTTCTACTTTTTTGATGAATAGAGATTCGTTTGTCTTTAAAGAAATTTCTTTGTCTTTTTTTACTTTTTTTGATGTGCTTTGCTTAGATGCTAAATCTTCTAGTTGCTGTTTAAAAATTGAAGCTTCTTTAATTCCAGCATCAATAATTTCTCTTCCTTCAGCAAATGAAACTAAATTGTAATTATCAATATTTGGATGGATATATAGATCGGTGTTCTTCCGCTTTTCGATCATGTCCTCAATAGTATTAAAATTACTTATTTGCACAAAAACATCAAAAGCTGTTTTTAATTCTTCTTTAGTTTTTAGTGTGTCTTGAACATCGACTCCAATAATATAATCTGCACCTAACTTACGAACTTTATCTACTGGATAATTATTGACTACACCTCCATCAACATATATAGAATCATTAATTTTTACTGGGCTAAATATAGTCGGAATAGCTCCACTTGCTGTTATAGCTCTTGGCAAATATCCCTTATCTAAGACAACTTCTTTTCCAGTTTCTACATTAGTAGCAATACAGAAAAAAGGGATAGGCAACTCATTAAAATCATCAATATCACTAACATGATTTGTTAATTTTGATAATAAATTATATAGGTTTTGTCCTTTAGATATTCCCTTCGGAAAGGAAACTTCAAATTTATCAAAAGGTAAGGTTAATGCGTATTTTTCAGAATCATCTCTTTCATAAAAAGTTTTTGCTCTTCTAGGAATATCATCTTGAATGAGTTTACTAAAATCGATCTCATTAAAAATTGAATCTAACTGATTTGCAGAATATCCTGAAGCATATAAAGATCCAACGATTGCTCCCATACTGGTTCCACCAATATAATCGATTTTAACTCCAGCTTTTTCAATAACCTTCAGCACACCAATATGCGCAAGTCCTTTTGCTCCACCGCCACTTAACACCAAACCAACCTTTACATCATTGGTTTTTTCTTCAGAATTCTGTGTTTGAGAAAACACAAAACTTGAAAAAAACAATAGCCCTATTAAAAAGTATTTCTTCACTTTAATTCTTGAAAATATGTAATTATTTTTTTTGCTTTACTGGCCCCAACAACTTTAGCTAAACTTTCAAAATCTGCTTCAATAATACGATTGGTGCTTTTAAAATGTTTTAATAAATCTAAAATCGTTTTTTCACCAATTCCTGGAATAGTTTCTAGAACAGTATTTAACGCTTGTTTACTTCGTTTATTTCTATGAAATGTAATACCAAATCTGTGGGCTTCATTTCTTAATTGTTGTATGATTTTTAAGGTCTCCGATTTCTTATCTAAATATAAGGGAATTGGATCGTCTGGATAAAATAATTCTTCTAATCTTTTAGCGATACCAATAATTGCAATTTTTCCTCTTAAATTTAATTTATCTAAACTTTTTAAAGACGACGACAACTGACCCTTTCCTCCATCTATGATGATAAGTTGCGGTAATGGTTGCTTCTCATCTAACATTCTTTTATACCTACGATACACTACTTCTTCCATAGAGGCAAAATCGTCTGGCCCTTCTACAGTCTTTATATTAAATTTACGATAGTCTTTTTTAAATGGTTTCCCATTTCTGAAAACTACACAGGCTGCAACAGGATTAGTTCCTTGTATGTTACTATTATCAAAACACTCGATATGACGAGGTTCTTCAGCTAATCGTAGATCTTTCATCATTTGTGCCATGATTCTGTTTTCATGACGATTAGGATCTGTAATCTTCACTTGTTTAAAGCGCTCTAAACGGTAGTATTTTGCATTGCGTTCAGATAAATCTAGAATATGCTTTTTGTCACCAACTTTAGGCAATGAAACTTTAATTTCCTCTCCTACATTTACAGAAAAAGGAACATATATTTCTTTACATAAAGATTGAAATCGTTGACGTATTTCAATTATAGCCAACTCTAATATTTCCTTGTCGGTTTCTTCTAACTTTTTCTTTACCTCTAAGGTATGTGATCGTATTATAGAACCATAAGATATCTGAAGATAATTAACATAACCATAACTATCGTCTGAAACAATTGAAAATACATCTACATTATTAATCTTCGGATTTACAATCGTAGATTTAGATTGATAATTTTGAAGGGTATCTATTTTTTCTTTTATTTTTTGCGCCTCCTCAAAATGAAGATTTGCAGCAAAATCATTCATCTGCGTTTTAAACGATTGCAAAGAATCTTTAAAATTTCCTTTTAAAATATTCCGAATCGCATGAATAGATTCATTGTAATTTTCTTCTGTTTGAAAATCTTCACAAGGCCCTAAACAATTGCCTAAATGATATTCTAAACATACTTTATACTTACCTGCTTTAATATTTTTATCGGAAAGATCGTAGTTACAATTCCTAAGAGGATACAAGCCTTTGATAAGTTCTAATAAAGTATGAACGGTCTTCATACTTGTATAAGGCCCAAAATATTCGGAGCCGTCTTTTATCATTTTTCGTGTAGAAAAAACTCTAGGAAATCGTTCTTTTTTTATACAAATCCAAGGATACGTTTTATCATCTTTTAGCATGATATTGTATCGAGGTTGGTATTTTTTAATCAGATTATTTTCTAGTAGTAAAGCATCTGTTTCCGTAGCAACCACAATATGTTTTATAGTTACAATCTTCTTAACTAATAGTCTAGTCTTTCCGTTATCATGCGTTTTTGTAAAGTAAGAAGCAACTCTTTTTTTTAAATTTTTAGCTTTTCCAACATACAAGAGTTTATCCTCACTATCGTAATATTGATATACTCCAGGCTTATTGGGTAAAGTTGAAGTTTGTAATGCAATAGAAGGATTTGCCATAGCCCAAAGATATAGGATGTTTTGCTACCTTGAAAGGCTTTCAAATCAAAAATATGAGGAAAGTAAATATTTAAGTATTGCAGTTAATTTTTATTAAATTAGCAAAAGTGAATTAACTTATGAATATAGCCGTTTTATCAAGAGGGTCTTCTTTATACTCTACCAAAAGTATTATCAATGCAGGTGCGACTAGAAATCATGCCATGGAAGTTTTAGATCCAACTTACTGTACATTATCAATTGAAAATTACAAACCTGTAGTAAGATATTATGATGAAATTATTGATGATTTGGATGCAATTATTCCAAGAATAGGAGCCTCTAACACCTATTTAGGTTCTTCAGTAGTACGACATTTTCAATCCTTGGGAGTATTTACTGTAGTCTCCGCAGATGCAATTTTACAATCTAGAGACAAGTGGATTTGCACTCAAATATTATCAAAAGCCAACGTTGCAGTTCCTAAAACTTTCTTCGGAAATGCTACTGATTTTGACACTATTCTTTCTGAATTTAAAAATGCACCGGTTATTATTAAAATACTTGAAGGCACACATGGAAACGGTGTGATTTTAGCCGAAACATACAAAAGTGCTTTATCCACAATGCAAACTTTAAAGACTGCTGAAGTTCCGTTTATAGTTCAAGAATTTATTAAAGAATCTAACGGAAGTGATGTTCGAATAATCGTTATAGATGGAGAAGTTGTGGCATCAATGAAGCGACATTCAAAAGATGGTGATTTTAGATCTAATTTGCATCGAGGAGGTTCTTCAGAAATTATTAAACTAACACACGAAGAAGAACATATTGCAATACGAGCGTCAAAAGCTTTAGGATTAGGCGTTTGTGGTGTTGATATTTTACAATCTAAAAATGGTCCTTTGGTACTGGAAATTAATTCGACTCCAGGATTGGAAGGAATTGAAACTACAACTGGTATAAATATTTCTCAAAAAATGATTAGCTATATTGAAAGAAACAAACAATAAAATGACCAATAAGAAGGAAGATGTATTAGAGATTTTAGGAGAGGAAATTGGTTTAGGAGAAAGTAAAACCATCGATTTCAATATTGCAAAATTATTTACGAATACAAAAATTGAAATCCCAATCATCATTGAAAGAGCAAATGAACCTGGTCCAGTTATACTAATTACTGCTGCGATTCATGGTGATGAAATTAATGGAGTTGAAATAGTACGTCAATTAATTTCAAAAAAAATCAATCGCCCAAAAAAAGGAACTGTCATTTGTATTCCCATTTTAAATGTGTTTGGTTTTTTAAATACCAGTAGAGCTTTTCCCGATGGGAGAGATTTAAACAGAATTTTTCCAGGTACAAAAACAGGTTCTTTAGCGAGTAGAGTTGCTTATTATTTTTCAAATCAAATTTTACCTCATGCCGATTATTGTTTAGATTTTCATACGGGTGGTGCCAGTAGATTTAATGCTGCTCAAATTCGTATTAAACCAGGAGATGATTTTCTTTTAAATCTAGCAAAAGTATTTAACGCACCTTTTATTGTATATTCAAATAATATTAAAAAGTCTTATCGTTCCACTTGCGATAAAATGGGCATTCCCATCATCCTTTTTGAAGGAGGAAAATCACTGGACAGCAACAAACAAATTATACGTTATGGCGTCAATGGAGTGATTCGTTTTTTGAATCATTTAGAAATGCTTAATGACATTTCTAAAATGAAACCTATTAATAAAAACACAGTAATCATTGAAAAAAGCAGATGGATAAGAGCGCAGCGTAGCGGACTTCTACACGCAAAAATAAAATGTAATAAATTCGTGACTAAAGGAGATGTTTTAGCTACTATAACAGATCCTTATGGAAAAATGCGATTTAAAGTTTTAGCAAAAAACGACGGTTTTATTATCAATGTAAATCAAGCGCCTATCGTACATCAAGGAGATGCAATTTTTCATATATCTACAAAGAATGATTTTTTTATAAATGGTGAGGAAAGAGAAAATTTCGATGAATAAACAAGCCCTTCGGAAATTATACAAACAAAAAAGAACTGAATTATCTTTAGATGACATTGAAGATTTAAGTCTTCAAATTGCAAATCATTCACTTCAACTTCCAGTTTGGGAACATTCAAATTATCATTTGTTTTTAAGCATTTCAGAAAAAAAAGAGATCAATACCGAATATCTGCTTCATATTCTTCAAGGTAGAGATAAGAGTATAATTGTTCCAAAATCAAATTTTAACACAGGAGAATTAACTCATATACTATTACAAGATAATACGAAATTACAAATCTCATCGTATGGCATTCCAGAACCGGTTTCAGGAATAGAATTACTACCTTCAAGTTTGGAAGTTGTTTTTGTACCATTGCTAGCTTTTGATATTTACGGAAATAGAATTGGGTATGGGAAAGGATTTTACGATCGTTTTTTAGCCCTATGTAAGTCCAATACTATATTCATAGGGCTTTCTTTTTTTGAAGCTGAACCAATTATAGAATTTTCTACATTAGATATTCCATTACATTACTGTATTACTCCTAATAAAGTTTACACATTTTAAAAAAAACAGGTATCTTTAATGTCATAAATTAACTTATAACCATTAAAATTTATGGAAAATAATAATCCAACAGGCACTCCTCCGGATAACAATCTGGTTTGGGCCATTTTATGTACTGTTTTATGCTGCCTTCCTTTGGGAATTGTAGCTATTATTAAATCGACCAAAGTAAAAGAACTTTGGGCTTTAGGCGATCAAGAAGGAGCTATGAAAGCTGCATCTGACGCTAAAAAATATTCCATTTGGGGCGCTGCAATAGGTGGTATTTTTGTAGTTCTCTACATCATTTTTGTTGTTGTTTTAGGAGTTGCAGGAGGAATGAGTGGATTCTAAAAAAGTATTAAAAATTACCCTCATAGTAGTGATACTTGGGGGTCTTTTTAGTTTATATCATTTCTTTAATCCGGCTACACACTCCTATTTTATTCCTTGTCCTTTTAATTACTTAACAGGATATCATTGTCCGGGATGTGGTTCACAGAGAGCGATTCATCAATTATTACATTTTAATATTGTAGCCGCATTTAGACTCAATCCATTGATGGTTTTAAGCTTGCCCTTAATAATTGCTGGTCTTGGAGTAAATTCATGGAATTTTATTTTTAACACACAACATCGAGTAAAACTATTTTATAGCAATCTATTTATATATGGATATTTTGGAATAGCAGTATTGTATTGGGTTGTAAGGAATATTACTGTGTATCCATTTAGTTTATTGGCTCCAACAGAATAAATTCTTGTCATCCTAAGACATTACTTGTCATCCTGAACTTGATTCAGGATCTCATCCCTACTCTTTCACTACCATTTTAGCAATAAACCCTTGTGCTGTTTCAATGGTTACAAATAGTAATCCACCTTTAAGATGAGACACATTAATACTATTAAATTGCTCTTTTTCTTGAAGCACTAACCTCCCTAAGACATCATAAATATTGATAGATTTTATTTGAGCTATAGAAGTACTATTTATTGTTAACCTACTTGATACTGGGTTTGGATAAATAGATATATTATCTGCTAAAATATTATCTGTAACACCTAACTGGCAATCGTCTGTAATAATAGGGTCATTCTCAATGATCCAATTATCATAAGGAGGATCAACACCTGCAATAACAGCAGCAGGGTCATCTACTTGTACACATAATAAATTATCACATCCTATAATTCTAACCCAAATTAAATCTTGATTATTTCCACTATTTAGATTAACCTTTGTAAGTTCATCCATACTCCATAACTCCATAACATGTAGATTCATATTATGCGAAAAATCAATTTCAGTAATTAAGGTATTATTAATATGACAAGTACGTAACAAAATATTTGAGCTTAGGTCTATTGCGGTGATTGGGCTTGTAAAAAAACCTCCATCATAATTTAATTGTAAATGAAAATTTTCAAGCAATACATTATTACTTATATCTAAACTTGTTAAACTTACGTCTACAATTTCGAGTCTTTTTAAATTGAGATTGTTCGAGAGGTCAATTTCAGTAATATTAACTGATCCTATTCCAAGAAATTCAAGGCTTGTAAAGTCTTCAATCCCCGTTAAATCTGTTATCAGTGGGTTGCCAGGAAGTGAAAATGACACTCTATCTTCAATATCGCTGGTGAATATTTGTCCATTTACTTCTCCATCAGTGTCAACTCCTAATGCTATTAAATATCCTTCAAACTGTGAGTCTGGAATTAATGTTATTTGTGAGTAGAGACTACCCACAAATAACAATAAAAAAAATGCTATTAGATTTTTCATAATAAATGTAGGGAAGTGTTATAAAGGTAGAAAAATAAATATTAAGATCTTTTCCTTTTAACATTTATTAAACACTTGCTTAATTGTATTCAGCGTTTATAAAATTAAATTCAGTGTTTATCGAATTAAATTCAGTAATAATAAAATTAAATTCCGATATCGATGATTGAATATAGATTCCCAGTCAAGATAAGAATGACTTTCTTAATATTTTACTCCTCATCTTTCTTCGGAAAGGCTTTTTTGTTGAATACTAATAGTAATCCAACTCCAAAGCTTATGGCAGTATCGGCTACATTAAAAACAGGTTCAAAAAAGGTAAAGTAATCGCCGCCTTTAAAAGGAATCCATTCAGGTAAATATCCTTTCCATAATGGGAAATATAACATATCGACTACCTTTCCATGAAACAAAGTGCCATAACCTCCAGCTTCGGGAAACATCGTCGCTACTTGTCGGTAGCTGTCATCGAATATAAGGCCGTAAAATATAGAATCAATTAAATTTCCTAAGGCACCAGAGAATATTAAAGCTATAGAAACAATTAAGATTCTTGAAGCATTTTTACGAACAGAATCCCATAACCAATATCCTATTCCTACAATGGCAACCATTCTAAAAAGTGTAAGAAACAATTTACCATATTGCCCAGGGATTTTAGCTCCCCAAGCCATTCCTTCATTTTCAACAAAATAAATACTAAACCAATCGAATACTTTAATATCTTCTCCTAATGCAAAATTTGTTTTTACATAAATCTTAGAAATCTGATCGATTAATAAAATTATGATAATAATAAGAGTTGCTTTTTTAAGAGACATATAAATGTTTAGTAATGAAGTTTAATTTTTAAGCGGCACTAAAATAATACTATTAATTGGTTTGTTTGGGTTTTTAATAAACTCCTAACATTAAAAAATCCTCATTTAATAAAATGAGGATTTAATATGAGTTTAAAATACAATTATTGCATGTTTTTAGCTTCAATACTTAAAGTAGCATGTGGTACTAATTTTAATCGTTCAATATTGATTAATTTTTTAGTCACACGGCAAATTCCGTAGGTTTTATTTTCAATTCTAATCAATGCATTTTTAAGATCACGAATGAATTTCTCTTGGCGAATTGCTAATTGTGAAGAAGTTTCCTTGCTCATTACTTCACTACCTTCATCAAAGGCTTTAAATGTTGGTGAAGTATCGTCTGTACCGTTATTGCTATCGTTTCTATATGCACTTTCTATCAATGCTAGTTGAGCTTGTGCTTTTTCAATTTTCTCAATAATTAGGGTTCTAAAATCTTCTAATTCGGCGTCTGTATATCTTAATTTTATTTCTTGTGCCATGTTAATGTTTTTTAATACTTAATTTAGTTACAATATCATCAAAAGCAATATCTGTTCCATCATTTAGCTCTTTATTAAATTGTAATTTTTCGGTTAAGGTTTCACGTTTTATATATTCTATATTATCATTCACTGCAGACATTAATCCATTGTCTTCTTGAATGCTAACTTCTATTCTATCCATCACTTCAAAACCAGAGTCTTTTCTTAAATTTTGAATGCGATTTACTAATTCTCTAGCAATCCCTTCATTTTTCAATTCTGGAGAGATTGTAACATCTAATGCAACGGTTAAATCACCACTATTTGCAACCAACCAGCCTTCAATGTCTTGCGAACTAATCAATACATCATCGAGACACAATGTAGTGCTTTTTTCGTTAATTAAAACACTAATTTCTCCCTCTTTTTCTAATACTGAAATCTCTTCTTGCCCAAAGTTATTTATGATTTGAGCGACTGCTTTCATGTCTTTTCCAAAACGAGGTCCTAATTTTTTAAAATCAGGTTTTATCTGTTTTACTAATATTCCGGAACCTTCATCTATCAATTCTATTTCCTTCACATTTACTTCAGACTTAATTAATTCTGAAACAGCTAAGATTTCTTCACGCTCTGCTTCATCTAATACTGGAATCATTATTTTTTGAAGCGGTTGACGCACTTTAATCTTCTCTCGTTGACGTAACGACAATACCAATGAAGATATTGTTTGTGCTTTTTGCATTTTATGTTCTAACACACTATCAACATATGACGCATCATACTTCGGAAAGTTACTTAGATGCACTGAAATTTCTTCAGAATTTTGAGTAGCATTCGATAAATCCTTGAATAATCTTTCTGAGAAAAATGGTGCAACTGGAGCACTTAGTTTTGCTACGGTATGTAAACAAGTATATAAAGTTTGGTATGCAGATATTTTATCTTCTCCATAACTTCCTTTCCAGAAACGTCTTCTACTTAAGCGCACAAACCAGTTACTTAAATTTTCCTGAACAAATTCAGAGATCGCTCTCGTTGCTCTAGTGGCATCAAAATCGTTATAATAATCGTCAACTTTTTGAATCAATGTATGTAATTCAGAAAGAATCCAACGGTCAATTTCTGGTCTTTTTTCTAAAGCTATATCTTCTTCTGCATAGGTAAATCCATCTAAATTCGCATATAAACTAAAGAAACTATAGGTGTTATAAAGTGTTCCGAAGAACTTATTACGAACCTCAGCGATTCCATCAACATCAAACTTAAGATTGTCCCAAGGATTCGCATTACTAATCATATACCAACGTGTGGCATCGGGACCAAATTTATCTAGGATCTCGAAAGGATCTGTTGCATTTCCTAAACGTTTGGACATTTTTTGTCCGTTTTTGTCTAATACCAATCCGTTAGAGACCACATTTTTATATGCAACATCGTCAAAAATCATGGTTGCAATTGCATGAAGTGTATAGAACCAACCACGCGTTTGATCTACACCTTCCGCAATAAAATCGGCTTTACGCCAAGTGTTTTCAACCATTTCTTTGTTCTCGAACGGGTAATGCCATTGTGCATACGGCATCGATCCACTATCAAACCAAACATCGATAAGATCTGCTTCACGTTTCATGGGTCTTCCACTTTCTGAAACCAATACAATTTCATCGACTATATTTTTATGAAGATCTACTTTGTCATAGTTTTCTTCTGAAAAATCACCTACTACAAAATCTTCAAAGATCTCTGAAGCCATACAACCTGCCTCAACAGATTTCTTCATTTCGATTTTTAATTCTTCAACCGAACCAACAATCATTTCTTCTTTTCCATCATCAGTTCTCCAAAGTGGCAAAGGAATTCCCCAATACCTAGAACGAGATAGATTCCAATCGTTTGCGTTGGCAAGCCAATTTCCAAAACGACCTTCTCCTGTAGCTTTAGGTTTCCAATTAATTCCTAAATTAAGTTCATGCATACGATCTTTAAAATCGGTTACTTTTATGAACCAAGAATCTAATGGATAGTATAATATTGGTTTGTCAGTTCTCCAGCAATTAGGATAACTGTGTGTGTATTTTTCTACCTTAAAGGCTTTGTTTTCTGTTTTAAGTTGAATTGCAAGCTCAACATCTACCGATCTTTCTGGCGCTTCTCCATCTGCATAGTATTCATTCTTTACATACTTGCCTGCATATTCTTTCATCTCTGAACGAAACTTTCCTTGTAAATTTACCAAAGGAACTAGCTTATCGTTTTCGTCTTTCACTAATAACGGAGGAACTTCTGGTGAAGCTAACTTCGCCACTAAAGCATCATCTGCTCCAAAAGTTGGTGCTGTATGAACAATTCCTGTTCCGTCTTCAGTAGTTACAAAATCACCTGCAATTACTCTAAATGCATTTTCAGGATTATCAAACGGTAAAGCATAAGGAAGCAATTGTTCGTAGCGAATTTCAAGTAAATCTGCTCCTTTGCATTCCTTCAGAATAACATATGGAATCTTTTTATCGCCTTCAGAGTAGTTGTTTAATTCAGCTTCATTTTCAACTTCTTCAAATTTTCCAGCAAATTGTTTGCTAACCAAATTCTTTGCTAAAACAACTTGAATCGGTTCAAATGTGTATTGATTAAAAGATTTTACAACTACATAATCTATCTTTTTACCAACGGTTAAGGCTGTATTACTTGGCAAGGTCCAAGGTGTCGTCGTCCAAGCTAATAAATGAATATCACCGATTCCTTGAAGGAATTCTGGCAATGTTTCAGAAACTGCTTTAAACTGTGCAACCACTGTAGTATCGGTTACATCTTGATAGGTTCCTGGCTGATTTAACTCATGCGAACTTAAACCTGTTCCTGCTTTTGGAGAATAGGGCTGTATGGTATATCCTTTATACAAAAGACCTTTGTCGTATACTTGTTTAAGAATCCACCAAACTGTTTCCATGTATTTGGATTGGTAAGTAACATAAGGATTTTCCATATCTACCCAATATCCAATTCGTCTCGTAAGATCGTTCCAAATATCTGTATAACGCATCACAGCTTTTTTACAAGCTTCGTTATATTCTTCTACAGAAATTTTTACACCAATGTCTTCTTTGGTAATACCTAATTCTTTTTCAACACCTAATTCGATGGGTAAACCATGCGTATCCCATCCTGCTTTACGTTTTACTTGAAAGCCTTTCATTGTTTTATAGCGCGGAAAAATATCTTTAATTGCACGTGCTAAAACATGGTGAACTCCTGGCAAACCGTTTGCTGACGGTGGTCCTTCAAAGAAAATAAAAGGAGGCTTTCCTTCTCTACTTGTAATGGATTTCTCAAAGATTGAATCTTCATCCCAAAATTTAAGAACCTCTTCCGCAAGATTAGGAAGATGTAAGCCTTTATATTCTTTAAAATTTTTACTCATAATTAGGTATCTTTCAATAAGACTGCGAAATTAATAAATTGTTGACAGTAGACAATGCTTAAAGGCAACATTTACAACTATTTCAAAATCATCATTTTATTATTTAAATTTTTAATTTCATAAAAAAACCCTGTAGAATTAACTACAGGGTTTCAATAGTTAATTTTTATTTGTTTTATCTAATTAATTCAATTATTAGATTTGACTCAAAGGTTCCGCCATTATTTAAGCTACCTGAATCTTGCATATTTATATTTAATTCATTTTGATTAAATAAAGAAACGTTAAAAATTCGTGCTGAACCTGAAATATTATTTGTTAATGCTATAGTTGAATTATTATTATTCGCAACATAAGTTCCAGATTCGTTAAAGTTTTCATTTGATGGAATTACAATAGGGTCTTGACCTTCAATTTCTGAAGTTTCTGTATTAACATATTCTCCAACTAAAATATAAGTACCATCTTCAAAAAACTTTAACACAATTTCAAGAATAGATCCACTATCTGTAATAGTAACCTCTACTGGGAAACCATTCAAATCGTAACTTTCAACTCTAATTGATTCTAAAAATGTAACAGTATGAGTTCCTGATAAATTTACACTAGTTAAATAGTAGCACCCATCATCTAATAATGTTCCTGGTTCATTTGGGCATAAATCTACAGAATCTATAACACCATCACCATCTGTATCTACATTTGGATTTCCATCATCATCGCTACTGCAAGCCGCAAATGAGACAACCATAATTAAAATTAAAATCTTATTTAATATTTTCATGTAACGTATTTTTAGATTGAAACAAATATACCTTGTTTTTTAAATAATTGCTATGTTTTATTCTTTTTATACCTTTATAAAATGAACAAATTTCATTTATCCAGATACCTGCTTTTATTCTTTTTGTTTCCTATTTCTATTTTTAGTCAAGAATATGTGGATATCATAAAAGTAGGTTACGGAACTACATTTAATTCTTCTTTTGAAAATTCACCACACAGTACCGATGTTAAAAATTTCGATTTCGGACTTACCTATCCTATTGTTTTAAATGAAAAAAGTGCTTTAATTACAGGCGCAAATTTTAATTTGAGCAATTTACAATTAGCACCAACTTCAGAGTATTCAAACCAATATAGCACTACATTAAAAATTGGATTAACTTCTACTTTCAATGAAAAATTGAAAGGTACATTTGTATTATTACCTAAAGTTGCATCCGATTATAATTCAATAAGTAGTAATGATTTTTATTTTGGTGCTTTTGCTACTATGAAGTATAAAAAAAATGAACATCTTAGCTATAAGTTTGGCTTTTATACCTCTTCAGAAGCATTTGGAATTTTTGCAACACCCATTTTCGGAATATATTATAAAAGTCCGAATCAACTATTAGAAATTGACGCTTCATTACCTATTGTAGCTGATATTAATTACAGTTTAGGAAAAACAATTATTGGTTTTGATTACTTCGGAATAGGACGTAGTTATAAAATTCATCAAGATAATTTACCTATTGTATACGTAGAGCAAACTCCATTAGAGTTTTCTAGTTATGTTCAATTTAACACCTTCAATGAGGCTGTTTTATTGAGAGCAAAATTAGGATATACTACAAATGAACATGAAGTGTACGCCGAAAACGACCAATTAGATTTTAGAGTTTCTGCTTTTAGTTTTGGAGATGATCGAACACAATTAAACCCAAATCTTAGCGGTAGTTTGTTTTTAAAATTTGAAGCAATTTATCGTTTTCATATAAAAGAAAAAGAAGCTAAATAATTAACTCAGAAAACATGAAAGAAAAAAACTGTCCTGAATGTGGTACAAAAATTATTGGTAGAGCTGATAAAAAATATTGCAGTGATTCGTGTAGAAATGCTCGTAATAATGCAATTAATAAGGACAGTAAAAACTTAGTGCGAACGGTCAATAACCGTTTGCGAAAAAATTATCGAATTTTAGAAACTTTAAACACCAAAGACAAAACCAAAACTACCAAAGAAAGATTATTACGAATGGGATTTAGTTTCGAATATTTTACTAGTATTTATACTACAAAAGCTGGGTCAGTTTACTATTATCTATATGATCAAGGTTACTTACCTTTAGATAATAATTTTTATTTATTAGTGAAAAGAGAATTATAAATTATTCTTGTTCTTTGTGATTCAATAATTTTACATGAAATTAAATATAAAAGATACTTTTAACACAGAATTACCTGCAGATTCTATTCTTGAAAATTATAGAAGACAGGTTAAAAAAGCATGTTTTTCTTTTGTTACTCCAAAAAAACCTTCAAAGCCATCAATAGTTCATGTTTCTCCTGAAATGATTGAAGCAATTGGACTTTCAGAAGAAGAATCAACATCTGTAGAATTTTTATCCATTTTTTCTGGGAAAGAAGTATTAGAAAACACAAAACCCTATGCAATGTGTTATGCTGGACATCAATTTGGGAATTGGGCAGGACAATTAGGCGATGGTCGTGCTATTAATCTAGCTGAAGTTGAACATGATTCAAAAAAGTGGACCCTACAATTAAAAGGAGCTGGCGAAACACCTTATTCAAGATCTGCAGATGGGCTTGCAGTATTAAGATCGTCTATTAGAGAATACTTATGTAGTGAAGCCATGTTTCATCTGGGCGTTCCCACTACAAGAGCATTATCTATTGTGCTCACTGGAGATGAAGTAATGCGAGATGTATTATATAATGGAAATCCAGCCTATGAAAAAGGGGCAATTGTTTGTAGAACATCCCCTTCATTTCTGCGTTTTGGAAGTTTCGAAATATTTGCTGCAAGACAAGATCTAGAAACCCAAAAACAACTTATAGATTATACAATAAAACATCATTTTCAACACCTTGGAACGCCTTCAAAAGAAGTGTATTTACAATTTTTTAAAGAGGTGACAACAAAAAGTTTAGAGATGGTTATTCATTGGCAACGCGTTGGGTTTGTTCATGGCGTAATGAATACAGATAATATGTCTATTCTCGGACTCACTATCGATTATGGTCCTTATGGATGGCTAGAAGGATATGACCATGGCTGGACACCAAATACCACAGACAATACGCATAAACGCTATAGGTTTGGAGCTCAACCAGAAATTGTTCAATGGAATTTATATCAATTAGCGAATGCAATTTTTCCTTTAATTGAAGATGCTAAACCTTTAGAAACTATATTAATTCAGTATAGAATGGATTTTATTGATGCCTATTTACAAATGATGAAATCTAAAATTGGTCTTTTTACTGAAGATGAAAATGACAAGGAATTAATTGAAGATTTAGAACAAATACTTCAACTAACAGAAACAGATATGACCATCTTTTTCAGAAATTTATCTAACTATTTAAAAGAAGAGAAAGTAGATGGATTGTTTCTTGTTTCTGAAGCTTTTTATCAGCCTACAGAAATCACTACAATAATAGAAGAACGTTGGAAAAAATGGTTTATTAATTACCGTGTTAGACTTCAGAAGGAAACATTGAACGATCAAGAACGAGCTATAAAGATGAAACGTATTAATCCAAAATATGTATTAAGAAATTACATGGCACAATTGGCAATTGATGCTGCAGACAAAGGTGATTATTCTGTTATAGATGAATTATTTAAAGTGTTAAAAAAGCCATACGACGAACAACCTGAATATCAAAAATGGTTTGTAAAAAGACCTGAATGGGCAAGACATAAAGTAGGATGTTCAATGCTGTCTTGTAGCTCGTAAAAACCTAATAATTAGTATTATTAATTTTCCTTTTTTTCATCTAAATCATCTTCAACTTTATCACCTTTTTTTGGAGACATTTTATAAATTAAATAGGCAAATCCTACCACAAAATGAAGTATAATTACTCCAATAACTACATAAAACCAAAAATCTGACATATTTTTATTTGTATTTGAAAAGCTATATAAAAATACATATAAACTTTTAAGATTAAAAAATTCAACCTTAATAAATAGATTGGATTTTTTATGTAAGAGTTAAATGATGATCAGAAATAATTAATATTTTTTTATAAAGAAGTCAATGTTAAAGTCAAATATTCACAAGTTAAATTAATACCCTAATTAATTATTATCTTACATTAAAATTGCATCAGATTTCAACTAAGACATTTAATGTGCTTAATAGGCAACCCAATTATTTTTTAGAATAATTTCTTATGAAAAATAAAATAGTAAATTCCTTGCTTTTAGTAGCTTTTGGATGGATATTGATTAGTGCTACTGTTGATTTGGACAATCTTTTCAATTACGCAAACCAAAATATTCCAGAATATATTACCAAAGACAATACTGAAGACAATCATATTGATGATAGAACAGCAACCTTAGGTCGTGTTCTATTTTATGATAAAAACCTTTCAAGAAATGGTACTATAGCATGTGCCAGTTGCCATATCCAAGCACATGCCTTTGGTGATCCAAATGCACAAAGCATAGGAGTTAATGGTCTTACGGGTCGACATTCTATGCGACTTGTAAACCCCAGATTTTCACGAGAGAAACATTTTTTTTGGGATGAACGTGCAGCAACTTTAGAGGATCTAGCTACTATGCCTATACAAGACAATATTGAGATGGGATTTAGTGGGACAAATGGTGATCCAAATATGGATGATCTTATTAGCCATTTAGAAAGTATTGAGTATTATAACATTCTATTCGAATTTGCATTTGGCGATTCAGAAATTACTGAAAACCGGATGCAATTAGCTTTAGCTCAATTTATAAGAAGTATTCAATCTTTCGACTCCCGATTCGATGAAGGAATGATGCAAGTAAACCACGAAGGTGAAACCTTTCCAAATTTTACCCTTCAAGAGAATAGAGGTAAAGAATTATTCTTAAACAATCTAGGTTGTGTAAATTGTCATATTCCTCCTGAATTTTCTATTACTTTACACTCACAAAACAATGGTGTAATTACTGTAGCGAGAATGCCTGGCGAAATAGATTTAACAGTAACTCATCCTCCGTCACTTAGGAACCTTGTTAACCCTGATGGTAATTTAAATAGTCCTCTAATGCACGACGGAAGTTTTACCAGCCTTTTAGATGTGGTTAATCATTATAATCACATTCCTAATAATCCAGAAAACAACCGTTTAGACGTGAGATTAACAGGTCTCAACGGAGAACCTCAACAGCTTAATCTCAATGAAGATCAAAAACAAGAACTTATTGCTTTTTTGAAAACACTTACTGGTGAAGATATCTATACGAACGAAAAATGGTCCAATCCTTTTAATTCAGATGGCTCCATAAAAATAATGGGTGCTGAATATGGTGTTATTGAAGGAAATGTCACCCCTTTTGTTTCTCTTTTTCCAAATCCTGTAATTAACACAGCAAGGATTGAAACTAACCTTGATCATTTCAAAATAACAGTTTACGACATTAATGGTAAGCTTTTATTTAGTAAGAATGCTAATACACAAACAATCTTTGATTTTAGTGCTTATTCTTCTGGAGTTTATATTATAAAGATTACTACTGAAAAAGAATTGCTTTTCACAAAATCTATGATTAAAAAGTAAAAAAATGCTCTTGTAAATATTTCCTTTAAATAAAAAATCCCATTCAAATTGAATGAGATTTTTTATTTATAAACTTAAGTATTATTATTTGTATCTCATAATTACAAATTCAGTTCTTCTGTTTAATTGATGTTCATCTTCAGAACATTTCACACCATCAGAACATCCATTAACTAATTGTGTTTCTCCAAAACCTGCACCAAATATTCTTGATCTATCGATTCCTTTTGAGATTATATAGTCTAAAGATGAAGTAGCTCTTCGAGCCGATAAAGCTTCATTATATGCATATGAGTTTCTACTGTCTGTATGAGATCCTAATTGAACTATCATTTGAGGGTAACGATTCATCACTTCTACTACTTTATCAAGTTCTATTGAAGCATCTGGGCGAATAAATGATTTATCTAAATCGAAATAAATTGGATTGATTTTTATTAAATCTTTACCATTAATTTCAACAATCGCTTCATCTTCTAAATCTAGTGATAAATCAAGTTCTAAGTCTGCTTCTTTACTAGTTACAAACTCCTCACTATCTTCAGTATATCCTTCTTTAGCACCAATTACTTTGTAATTTTTTTCGCAATCTACTATAAATTTAAATGAAGCGTCAAAATCTACAATCATACTTTCTAGTTCCTTTCCATCTTGATATAAAGTAACTAATGCTCCAGGTAATAATGCTCCTAATTTTTTATCTCTCACAACTCCATTAGCTATTTGAGTACATTTTGCAAAAATTGGAGATTCCTCAAAATAATAAATATCATCATCGCCTGTCCCTCCATCTCTATTCGAAGAAAAATAACCGTTCATTTTACTTTCATCTACTACAAAAGAAAAATCATCTTTAGAGCTATTTATAGGGCTTCCTAAGTTTTCAGGTTGTGAAAATTTAACTTCACCTTTGCTAATTTTACTAACGTAAACATCTAAACCTCCTAAACCAGATCTTCCATTAGAAGAAAAATAAAGTTTTCCTTTTGCGCTAATAGAAGGAAACATTTCTTTGTTCATTGTATTAACCATAGAACCTGCATTTATAGGATTTCCATAAGTCCCGTCTTCAGATAAATTCACATAATAAATGTCGGTATTCCCATAACCGCCAGGCATATCAGAAATAAAATAAAGAATCGTATTATCGTTATTCAACGCTGGGTGACCAACAGAATATAAGTCACTATTAAAAGTCATTTCTTCAATATCTCCCCATTCTCCATCATCATCAATACTTGCCTTATAAAGCTTTAAATGATTTATACCTTCATCATCTTTTCTATATTTTCCATTGACGAAGTTATTACGAGTAAAATAAACCGTTTTTAAATCTTTTGTAAATGAAACATCTGCCTCATGATAACGAGTATTTATGTCTTCTGAAAATCTTTTCTCATTTAATATTTCACCATCTCTGGAAATATCTGCAACATATAATTCTAAAAAAGGTTGAGAATTATCTCTCCAAACACGATTTCTTAAACTTCTAACTTTTCTAGAAGAAGCAAAAACGACTTGATTTTCTCCATAATAAGAAACACCAAAATCTGAGTATTTGGTATTAACTTCAGATAAATGTTTTATTTGATATCTTTCTACTTCTTGAGAAAATAGAATAGTATTAACTAATAAAATAAATACTACTAATAAAATATTTTTTTTCATGTGAATAAATTTGTATTTTAAAAGAACCTTGGGCTTTTTAAATTGTTTTTTAATATATCAAATAATAATATAATTTCATGTGATCCTGAATTGTAGTTACCTAAATTAGTTAGCGTATAATCATAAGCATAACCAGCTCTAATGCCAGGAGTTATTTGAAAACCTACCATCGCACTTACTGAATCATCAAATCGATACGAAAGACCAAATTCTAATTTATCATATAACAACAGATTTCCTGATAAATCTACAGATAGAGGAGCTCCAAATGCAGCTTTCAAAAGAAAAGATGGTTTAAATTTTAAATCATCAGACATTTCAAAAACATAACCAGAAGATAGAAAGTAATGCATTTTTTCAGAAGCAGTGCTTACAACTCCTTCTCCATTCAATAAATGTTCACTTTCTATAAAGTTTGGTACAGATAAACCTAAATAAAAACGATCTGTGTAATAATATGCTCCTGCCCCAACATTAGGGTAAACTTCATTTACATTATTATTAAGAGTTGAGCTAAATTCAGGATCATTAGGGTTTAATGATAATAAATTAACATCTAAAAAAGAGGCTCCTGCTTTTATCCCAAATGCTACTCTTCCAATTTCAGAAGTCTGTATTGTATATGAAAAATCTGCATATAAATTTTGTTCAGAAACAGGTCCATGTTTATCTGCAATAGCAGACAATCCTAAACCTACATTCTTGCCCACAGGGCTATTCATTGAAAAGGTTAAGGTTTGAGGAGCTCCTTCAATACCGACCCATTGTGTTCTTCCTAATAAGCCTATACTCATGTTTCCTCTAGATCCTGCATAAGCTGGATTTAACACATTCATGTTATACATGTACTGAGTATATTGAGCGTCTTGTTGTCCAGAAACATTGCATATAGAAAACAATGTTAAGATGCTTAAAATTAATTTACATTTTCTCATAAAACTATAATCTTAATATTATTGTATGGAAGAAGGTGTTTTCCACCTTCTTCCTATAACTAGTTTATTTATTTAAATATACCCATCCTGTTTGTGGCACTCTATTTCCATCATTGAAATAAATGATATAATAATAAGTAGAGGCAGGTAACATTTCCCCTTCTTTAATATTCCATCTACCATCTGAATATCCATTCCACCATATTGGTTCTGAATTAGAATTACCATTATGTGTGTAATCATATACTTGATTACCCCAACGGTTATAAATCTCCATTCTATAATTTGGATATAAAGCTTCTAGGTTGTCTATTTCAAATACATCATTTACACCATCATCATTTGCTGTAATAACATCTGGAATTACAAGTTTAATAATTGGATTTGGTAATACATCAAAGTAATCATCTTCAGTAATTAGACTGTTATTAGGAGATGAATCTACATCTTCCTCATTTGCAGCAATTACTTCCGCAGTATTAAGATATTCTCCTGTTGGCAATACCAATACAGTAATATCTAATGCATACGTTACTCCGTTTGGCACTAAACCAACTGTCCAAACTCCTGTTGTTTCATTATAATCTCCTTCATCAGCAAATGAACTAACAAATTCATAACCTGAAGCCAATTGATCTATTACTTCAACTCCTGTTGCATCACTAGGTCCATCATTAGTTACAGTAATTGTAAATGTAATTTCTTCATCTTCTGGTTCTGGATTCATATTATCAACAACTTTGATAACTGATAAATCAATTAATGGAATTGGATTAGTATCAGCACAATCACTATTATTTGTTAGATCAGGATCTACTTTATTTGAATTGATTACTTCTGCACAATTCATATACTCACCTGTTGCATTTACAATTGCTGTAATCACTAAATAACGTGTTTCTCCAGACATAATACTATCTACTGTCCATATTCCTGCTATAAGGTCATAATCTGGACCTACATTACTCGAAACAAAAGTATATCCAGAAGGTAATAATTCCATTACCGTAACACCTGAAGCATTACTTGGGCCATTATTAATTAACGCTATTGTAAATTGTACTTCATCTCCAACATAAGGGGTGTCATTATTTACAACCTTGATAACTTCCAAGTCAGCTTGTGAAATTGGATCTGTTGAAGCACAAGATATATTATTGCTTGTGACAGTATCTAATTCATTTGAACTTGATATTGAAGCACAGTTTGTATAATCTCCTTCTGAATTAACAATTACTGTTATAGTCAGTGTTTCTGAAGATCCATTAGTAATTAATGGTATTGACCAAATTCCTGTAACGACATCATAAACACCAGCTGAAACAACTGAGTTTACAAATTCATAACCTGAAGGCAATAATTCCTCAATAATAACATCTGTTGCATCACTAGCTCCTAAGTTAGTTACTGTAATAACAAAGTCTACTGTATCACCTACATCCGGAGATTGATTACTCACAGTTTTATTAATTGCTAAATCTGCACATTCTGAAACTACAAACGGTATTTCTAATACATTAGAATTACAACCTGTATCAGTATTACTTAGTACAGCCCATAAACTTCCAGAGTTAGTAAATAAATCTAAAGATTGCCAAGATGTTCCTGTAGCAGTTGCAGGGTTTGCAGCAACTGTTAAGTTTGCATTAGTATAGATTTCTATTACTTCATTTGCACCAATAGGTCCTTCAAATTCTATAGAAACAAATTCATCTGTACAAATTTCTTGATCTACACTCTCAATAATTAAATCAACAGGCATATCATTAACAGTTACGGTAACTTCTGCACTGTCATCAGCACATGGTGCCGTTCCTGTTACAGTATATGTATATACTCCGGCTACATCAACTGATGGATCAAATATTCCTGTTCCACTAGCCAAGGCTGGTGTCCATACTCCTCCTGCATCTGGTGTTCCGCCTAAACTATCAAATAGATTTACTGGAAGACTATCTGAACAAATCTCTAAAACTCCGTCATCTCCTGCTTCTACAGCTTCGTTTATGGTTACATCTACAATTGCTGAAGCATCTCCACATGGTGGCGTTCCTGCTACTGTATAAGTATAAGTCCCTGCTAAATCAACCGATGGGTCAAACATGTTTGTTCCACTAGCTAATGCTGGTGTCCATACTCCTCCTGCATCTGGTGTTCCGCCTAAACTTAAAGTTAAGTCTACTGGATCATTATCTGAACAAACTACTAAACTACCATTCTCTCCTGCATCTGCTGCTTCATTAACAGTTACGGTAACTTCTGCACTGTCATCAGCACATGGTGCCGTTCCTGTTACAGTATATGTATATACTCCGGCTACATCAACTGATGGATCAAATATTCCTGTTCCACTAGCCAAGGCTG
>Ga0209345_10001432_pt1 | contig 28521 bp, 27 predicted proteins | sample Cruoilmetagenom7_FD_187294 | JGI IMG/M metagenome (GOLD analysis project Ga0209345, IMG submission 187294) | Oil polluted marine microbial communities from Coal Oil Point, Santa Barbara, California, USA - Sample 7 (SPAdes) (version 2) | ecosystem: Environmental > Aquatic > Marine > Oil seeps ...
TGGCCTACACGACTGGCCTACACGACTGGCCTACACGACTGGCCTACACCGATTAGCTTGCTTTGGATATCATATTGCGCCCTTGCTCCTTAGTTCTGCAATGGCCTCAGCGGACATCCCGAGCCAATCGTTGAGCACCAATTCTGTATGCTCGCCCAGCAGTGGTGCTGCCTCCAGCTTCAATTCATTTCCCGACATTTTGACCGGCCAAGCCAGCATTTTCATGCGGCCGCGTTCGGGATGGTCGATCCATTGAAAAATACCCCGACGTTCGAAGTCAGGATTCTCCGAAAGCTCCTGGTAATCGAATACGGCGCCAGCCGGCACACCTGCACGTCCGATCTCTTCCATCGCCTCATATTTCGTGCGTTGCCGTGTCCACGGTATCAACATGTCGTCAATTTCGACTCTGTGCTGATAGCGTTTGGGTGCAGTGCTGAAACGCTCTTCGCCAATGAGCTCGGGACGTCCGATCAACTCAAGCAGCCGGTGCCACTGTCGGCTGTTTGCGCGGCTTACATAGATGTAGACGTAGTCATTCGACCCGCCCGGTTTGCAGGGAAATAAGCCCATCGGCGCATTGCCGCCGGTTATTATGCCCTCATTGGAACGGGCTGGTGGTTGCCCGGTCGCCATATAGTCGGAGAGCGGAAACCTTGCATACTGTAACATGCCGTCCTGCATCGACACAGTCAGCCGTTGCCCTTCGCCAGTCGCCTGCTTCTGATAAAGCGCGCCCAGGATGCTAATCGCCAAGAGCATACCGGTGCCGCTATCTGCAAAATTTGGTCCTGGCTTGACCGGGATGCCATCGGTAGCGCCTGTCACCGACATGCTGCCACCGGTAGCCTGGCCAATCATGTCAAATGCCGGGAAGTCCTGATATGGGCTGCCGACGGCGAAGCCTTTCAACTGTGCATAAATGATCGATGGATTGATGGCTTTCACTTCCTCGTATCCGAGACCCAGGCCCTCGATTACACCTGGGCCAAAGTTTTCAACCAGGACATCAGCTTGCTTGAGGAGTTCCTTGATCAGTGCAAGGCCTTGCTCTGATTTCAGATCGCAGGTGGCACTCTTCTTGTTCGCATTGAACAGGATGAAAAAGTGGGAGTCGATCTTGCCATCCTCCGGACCGAGTTGCCGCAATTGATCGCCACCATTGGGGTTTTCAATCTTCACGACCTCGGCACCGAGCCACGCGAGTGCCTCCGTGCAGGCTGGCCCAGCTTCGAATTGCGTCAGATCGAGCACTTTGACACCTGCCAGGGCAGAAGTATTGGTTATCGTCATTGTGTACCTCTGGAAACAGGCCATCAGTCTCTAAAACAAAAGCTTAGAGCACGCTCAAACTCTTTCACGTCATTCCATCAAAGATCAATGTGCTCTAGAAGGCCAGAAATTTAGTGGAGCACACCCACTGTTTTCTGCGGGTTCATATACGCGCTACCGCTGTTCGAGATCGGCAACACGTTCGTCATATGTCTTTGGCAGCAACCCATATACTAGATGATTCTAGCGTTTTGCCGCCAGTCGGTACGCCGGTGTAATTTCAACGAACAGGTGGCACGGAAGTTTCGTAGTAGGCCGATGAGGTCAGGCTTTAGGCACTTCACCGACAAAGCAATGATGGCCGCGGGTTACAAATAGTGTGCCGCTGGCCACTGCTTCCGCTTTGGAAATCTGGTAGGCCTGCTGTTCTTTCGTGTTCAGTTGCGAGAGGCCATGCATTTCCGGATATTCAAAAAACGGGCCCGAGCAGCTTTCGCTGGCGACACAAAAGGTATTCATACGCAGTGGCTTCATGCCGGCTGCGATGGCCAGTTGATAGAGTGCCCCGGTAGCGACACCGCCAGGCGCGATCGACGGAGCCGACTCAGCTAATTTCACCCTAATTTCCGGGCTTAGTTGCATGTTCCACCACTGAGGAAGATCGATACCACGTACAACCACAGAAACCCGGCCGCCTGGCTTCACCACCCTCACCAGCTCGGCGAGTGCCTTTTCAGCATTACATTCTTCCAGAACTGTGACCGTGTAGGCTGCATCAAATGTATTGGCTTCGAACGGCAAATTCTCAGCGCTGCCTTCCTTGAATGTAATCCCCTCCGCCATTTCAGACTGCTCTGCTGAGATCCGTGCTTCACCAAGTAAGTAGCGGCTAATATCAATAGCAGTCAGCGGGTTATTACCATCGGTGTAGCGATTGAACTGCCTCGAAATAGCGCCACTTCCGCAACCGACCTCGAGCACGCTGTCTCCCGGCGAAAGACTGAGGCCATTGAAAGCGCCTGCACACATATGCTTCCAGTCGGAGAGTGCGGCACGTTCTTCCAGAAAAGCCAACATACCCAATCGGGGACCGGAAAGAGCGATGATTCGGAACCGCTCAGCCAAGATCGGCAATAAAGGCTCCCACTGTGAAGGAGCAAATGCCAACGGTGTCAGAACCAGCACCGGCCCAGAGCCAAACGCACGATAACGAATGCCAGCAATTTGCCCCGACGTGCTCGTGCCGCTGGCGCTGTCAACTGAGGAAAGTTTTGAGAAATGCTCGGTAAGCCTATCTGCCAGATCAGGACGATCTGCGGCCAGATCACTCCAACTTTCGGCGCTATAGCCCTCAAGGATTGCAGATGCCGCTTTTGGCAGGCGCGGTAGCACGCCAGCAGCAGTTTTTGAAAGCATGCCACCTTCCGGAGCCACGTATAAAACGTCACCGCTGAAAGGAGCAAAAGGCACCGGATCCATGCGAGGTGGCGCGATCAACGCGATGCCGCCAACACGCTCGGGATATTGTTCGATCAGACCAGTAATATCGCTTGGTGATTGCGCGGCAAGATGAGCCCGCCCTACTCCAAGTTTCTCAAAGATACTGAGAATTCCGTCAGTCAAAGTGAGATCGGCCATGGTCAGTCCCGTAATCGCTGAAGGAAATAGACCCCTTCCCGGCAGCGATATACCGGAATGGTTCAATGTTTTGGTCAGACCGATATTAGGTCTGATGAATGTCATGCTTGACGATCAGAATATCCATCTGGAACAATCGGCTCCCCGCACTGGAGAGCCGATCAAGCCATGCTCTATTTGGCCCTATTTGTTGGACTTTACCACTTAGGCTTTTCTTCGAGCCGCATCACCTGGCCCTCGAGCCCTGGCGCGGCTGGCGGATAGGCTGATGTCACCGCCCGATCGTGACCCGGTATGATCAGATCTCGTGAACCAGCAAGCGCATTGATGCGCCGGTAGCCTTCGAGCATCACGAAGAGGTCGTAGAAGACAACGAATGGCCGCTCCTTATCGACTTCCTCGAACAGATGGACGGCATCCGAGGCGAGGATGACCCAGCCGCGCTTGGTGTGAACACGCAGGATTGCCTGGCCGCGTGCATGTCCACCGATCAAGATGAACTCGAGGCCCGGCGCCAGCGTCACGTTGCCTTGATGGAATGTCAGGCGCTCTGCATAAAGCAGGTCGACCAGCTGTTTTACGTCGTCTTGATGATAGGCAAGACGGAACGAGGGATGCGTCATGTCGCGCCCGGTGATGTGTTCCATCTCGGCATCTTGAATATGAAAGTTCGCCTTGGGATAATCCTCGATCGTGCCAGTGTGATCGAAATGCGCATGGGTCATGATCACGTCGGTTGCGGTTGCCGCATCGATCCCGATCTTGGCCAGTCCCTCACTCGGCCGGCACAGGAATTGATAGTCGCGGCCCATCCGTTTGGCGATCGCCTCAGTCATGCCGGTATCAACAATCCAGGTGCGACCGGCGCCTTTGATCGCATAGGTGAAGAAGTCCAGACCCGGAAGCATCTTTGAATCGTCGCCGCCTATGAAAAGGTGTCCTTCGGCACGCAGATCCTGGGTAGCATAACGGATGGCATAGATCTCGTAGAGCGGCAGTTCGGACATGGAACGTTTCCTCAGTTTATAATTATTGGGACATGCGTCGATAGTAGAATGCAACCCATACCATTTGCAAACGACAAAGGACTGGAGTGTTTTCTCTAATTCTGTGCAGAAGGGGGAAGCTTCAATGTTTCATCAGAAAGTAGACGGCACACAAAATCGCGCCCTGCCTCAGTCGGCACCCAACCTTCCCGCAGTCCGTTTTTGATCAATTTCGCCACCAGTGCAGGCGTGATTTTGAGTGCACCGTCTTGTTGCGCAAACGGATACGTCACACGACTCCAATCGACGGTAATCGCAAGTTTTCGACCGGCACCACTGGCAGATTGAACGACAATGATGCTGTAGCCGCTGTCAGGTGAGAGTAACCATCGATAGTCGGCTCCATCGACGGTAATCGCACGTGATCCTTTCTTTGCGAATGCCATTGTTCATCTCCAGTGCATCAGTTGTGGCTTTTCACAAGGTTGATCGAACAGTAAGTTGGCTCAGCTCTGCTCAAGATACCGCCAATGAGGCCGCAAGTCGCCTCTCAGCAAAAATTCCACTCAACCAAAAATGCAGATAAGCTGGATTATTCGTCGAATACCTTCGGGAGGATGCCCATGTTGATTGCCACATCGACAGCCGAGGCGCTGCAGAACCAACGCCACGTACACGTCAACGGCCACGACTACACTTTGACCGAATACATCGGCGCAGCACCGTTGAACGGCAAGTATGTCGAAGGAAATGAAGTGAACGACAACGGCATGCCGCAGGGCTTTTTAGTCCATCAACCTCCCGGCTCTATAACGTTGCCGCATTTCCATGAAACTAATCAATTCCAGGTGTTTGTTGATGGCATGGGCAGCATGGGTAAACACGCGGCCCAGCCACTGACAGTACAATATGCGAACGGCCACACGCCCTATGGTCCGATCAATGCCCGTGAAACCGGTGTGAAATATTTTACGCTTCGCCAACGCTGGGACCCTGGCGCGAAATATATGCCAGGGGCTCGTGATAAACTTGATAAAGGTAATCAGCGGACACGGCTCAAGGCCAATATTCCGCTCACCAACCCTGATGACCGGAAATCTAGAATTGCACTAACCGTTGAAACGATATTCGAGCCTGAAGATGATGGCATGGCCGCATGGCTCTATCGGGTTGGTTGCGGCGAAAATATAGAGATGCCAGATCCGGCAAGAACTGGCGGCCAGTATCTTCTCGTGGCCGACGGTGAACTGGTATATGATGGCAAGATCTATGAAAAATGGTCGACGTTGTTCGTCACTGCAGATGAGGCGCCCCCAAAACTTGCAGCTACCGAGACCGGCCTTGATCTTCTTGTTTTGCAATTTCCACAGCAGCCAGGTCCAGGAAAGACTGCTTCCAGGTGAGGTCGTAGTCTCCTGACGTCTCGCGAAAATATATGCCGGAAGTTCGATATCTCACGTTTCATTCTCCACTGTGGGCGCAGGATTTTCATTTGCGGCCATTAAGGTTGTCTTAATGTGCAGGACCGTGAATTCGAAGATATTGGAATTGTCTCAGATCCGATGACCGGAGTTCCGATCAAACAGGTGCACTGATTCAGGGTCCAGCCGTACCCGGATTGTAGTCTCGATTTCAAATTGAAGATCACCGGTTATGCGTACCGCAACCGGCTCGCGTTCATGTGCTGGCGTACGTCCATAGACGATCGTATCAACTCCAAGGTTTTCGACCGCCTCGACCGTTATCTGTATTGGCCCAGCTTCCGGATCAACCTTCAGGTGCTCGGGCCTTACACCAAGTTCGACTGAGCCAGTGCCATCTAGGGAACTGCCCACTGGGATTGCGATATCGATGCCGAATGCTGCAACGCTTTGGCCATTTTTACTTGGTTTTGCCGCAACAAAATTCATCGCAGGAGAGCCAATGAAGCCTGCTACGAACTTTGTCGCCGGGGCGTGATAGACATCTCGCGGCGTACCGATCTGATCTGCAATGCCGTCATTCATGACAACCAGGCGATCGGCCATCGTCATCGCCTCAACCTGATCGTGCGTAACATAGATTGTCGTGATGCCGAGGCGTCGCTGAAGTTTCCTGATTTCAAGCCGCATGTTGACGCGCAGCTTTGCATCAAGGTTCGACAATGGCTCGTCGAATAAGAATACCTTCGGATTGCGTACAATTGCACGGCCCATGGCAACGCGCTGGCGTTGCCCGCCGGAGAGTTGTGAAGGTTTGCGCTCCAACAGGCCATCAAGCTCCAGTATGCTGGCGGCTTCTTGGACTTTTGTCTCAATCTCATCGCGTGGAACGCGCCGGTTCTTCAGGCCGTATGCCATATTGTTGAATATTGTCATGTGTGGATAGAGCGCGTAGTTCTGGAAAACCATCGCGATGTTGCGATCCATGGGTTCGACTTTATTCACGACCTTGCCGTCGATGCTAATCTCGCCGCTGGTTATAGTTTCAAGTCCGGCGACCATACGCAGTAGTGTTGACTTCCCGCATCCAGAAGGGCCGACCACGACGATGAACTCTCCGTCGTTGATGTCCAGGCTCACGCCATGGATGACGTCGGTGTCGGCGTAGCGCTTCTTGATATTGTTGATGCCGACCGTAGCCATGCTATTTCTCCGTCTCAGTAAGTCCGCGGACAAAAATATGTTGCATCGCAATGACAACGATAACCGGCGGGATCATCGCAAGCAGTGCGGTCATCATAATGAGGTGCCACTCCGGCGACTCTTCGGCTGCCTCCAGCATTTGCTTGATGCCCATAACGATGGTGTACATGCTCTTATCGGTGGTGATCAGTAGTGGCCACAGGTACTGGTTCCAGCCATAAATGAATAAGATGACGAACAGCGCGGCGATGTTATTGCGCGACAGCGGCAACAGGATATCACGGAAGAAACGCATTGGCCCGGCGCCGTCGATCCGCGCGGCCTCAAGCAACTCGTCCGGCACCGTGAGGAACACCTGCCGAAACATGAAAGTCGCAGTGGCTGATGCAATCAGGGGTAAGGTTAAGCCAACATAACTGTTCAACATGCCCAAGTTTGCGACGACTTCGAATGTTGGCAGGATGCGCACTTCAACGGGCAGCATCAATGTCAGAAAAATCATCCAGAAAAACGCCATGCGGAATGGAAACCGGAAATAGACGATGGCGAATGCCGACAACAGGGAGATGGCGATTTTTCCTATCGTGATCGCCAAGGCCATCACCATGCTGTTGAGCAACATCAAAGCGACAGACTGCTCGCGTGCGTTGCCGACGCCCTGGAATAAAGCCGTTTTAAGATTTACCAGAAACTGGTCCCCGGGAAGCAAGGGCAACGGCACTTGTGTAATTCTGAGTTGATCATGCGAGGCTGCAACAAACGTAACCCAAACCGGAAACGCGACCAGCAGCACGCCAAGAATCATCGTCGCATGGGCGATGATCATAACCCAGGGCCGGTTTTCGATCATTTATGATGCCTCCCCCATCAGTAAGCCACCCGTTTCTCAACGTAGCGAAACTGGATCACAGTCAGTCCAATAACAATCAGCATTAGAACGACCGACTGCGCCGCAGAGCCACCTAAGTCGAGACCCACGAAGCCATCATTGAAGACCTTGTAGATAAGGATCTCAGTGTCCTTGCCCGGTCCGCCCTTCGTGACCGCGTGGACAATCCCGAACGTATCGAAAAATGCGTAGACGATATTGACGACGAGCAAAAAGAACGTTGTTGGAGATAACAGCGGAAAGATAATCGTCGTAAAACGCCGGAGTGGGCCTGCACCATCAATCGCTGCAGCCTCAATCAACGAACGTGGGATCGCGTGCATGCCGGCCAGAAAGAAAAGAAAGTTGTAGCTGATCTGCTTCCAGGAAGCCGCCGCGATAATGAGTGTCATCGCCTCATTGCCGTTTAGCCTGAAGTTCCAATCATAGCCCAATCCGTGCAGCATATAGGCACCGATCCCGAGAGTTGGATCGAACATGAACATCCACAAAGCACCGGCCACCACAGGCGCCACTGCATAAGGCCAGATTAGCAGAGTCTGATAGAATGCGCGGGCCTTGATGACCCGGTCTGCCATTGCTGCCAACAGCAGCGACAGCGACATCGACATCAATGCAACCAAGAAAGAAAACAGCATCGTACGCTGAAAGGTTGCGTAGTATAGAGGATCGGTAAATAACGTTTCGAAATTTTCGAACCACACAAATTTGGTGCTAAAACCGAAAGCGTCCTGGATCAAAAGAGATTGATAGATGGCTTGCGTCGCCGGCCAAATAAAGAAGATGAGCGTGATGAGTATCTGAGGGGCAACCAGAAGATATGGCAAGACCGATGGCCCGAAATGTACCCGTTTCAACATGGGTCTATTATCGCCTGATGGAGGGGGCAACGGGGAGGCTGCCCGCCTTCTCAAAATCAAGACGGGCAGCGCGAGTCAATATCGAGGCGGATGAACCGCCGAACGCCTACTTGTTGGCTCGTTCAAACTTCCGCAGCAATTTGTTGCCGCGTGATACAGCGCTGTCGAGCGCAACTGAAGCGCTCTTGCTGCCTTTCCAAATCTCCTCCATTTCCTCGTTTATGACATCGCGGATCTGGACGAAATTGCCGAACCGGACACCTTTGGAATTCGGCGTCGGGATGTTCAGGCTCAATTGCTTGATGGCCGTATCTGTGCCTGGGTTCTTTTTATAAAATCCCTGTTTCTTGCTCAGCTCATATGCTGCGGTCGTAATCGGCACATAGCCGGTTTCCTGATGCCACCAAGCCTGGACCTTTGCAGAAGAAAGGTAGGTCAGGAATTTCGCGACGCCCTTATACTCTTCCTTTTTGTGCCCCTTTAGAACCCACAGTGTGGCGCCGCCGATAATCGAATTCTGCGGGCTCTTCGTGACATTTGGATAGTAAGGCAGCATGGCCTGGCCAAACTTGAACTTGGCCTGATTTTTGATCCCGCCGTAATAGGCGGAAGAGTTCAACCACATACCGCACTCGCCGGTTGTGAACTTTGGCAGGCTATCGCCACGACGGCCAGCGTAGACAAAGATTTTCTTTTTGCCCCAATCAGCAATGTTCGCCAGGTGCTTTTTTGTGGCTGCATTATTGAAAGTCAACTTGGTATCAAATCCAGCGAACCCATTCTCTTTCGTGCCCGAAGCCAGGTTGTGCCAGGCGTTGAAGTTCTCGATCATCACCCAAGATTGCCAGCCGAACGAGAAGCCGCATTTGTAGCCAGCAGCAAGTAGTTTTTCGGATACTACTTTGACATCAGGCCAAGTCTTGGGAGGCTCTTTGATGCCGGCCTTGGCAAATGCATCCTTATTGTACCATAGGACCGGGGTTGAGCTATTGAACGGCATTGATAATAACTTGCCGTTCGGAGTCTGATAATAGCTGATGACTGCCGGGAGATACGAGCCCGTATTAAAAGCCTCACCGACATCCTTCATTAAGTCGCCAACCGGATAGATCGCTCCTTTTGCAGCCATCATCGTTGCGGTGCCGACCTCAAAAACCTGGACGATATGAGGATGTTTGCGCGCGCGAAATGCAGCAACGGCTCCGGTCATTGTCTCAGTATAGTTACCTTTATAAACAGGCACGATTTTATAATCGGTCTGGGTTGCATTGAAATCACTGGCAATCTTATTGACACGTTCACCGTTGACTCCGCCCATCGCATGCCACCACTGAACCTCGACCGCTGCCGAGGCCGGAGTGCTCGAAGTAAAGCAAGCAGCCGCTGCAATCAGAGTAGCTGAGAAAATTTTATTCATCATTGACAGTTTCCTCTCCTGACAAACCGTGTGTCGAAAAATTGATATCGAACCGCTGGTGCCGTTCGACGCCACAATAAACCTCAAATAAATGTCAGGACGATGAAACAAAATAGCGCTAAGAGCAAGAGAGATGACCGGCCTCTCTCCTGATCGGGTTCTGTGGACGTACGGCAACGCTCAGATGGGTTCTTACTGCTTTACAGTGCTCCATTCATCTATAACGCGACGCGCAACCTCAGGATAATCGGTGGTTATCCCATCGACGCCCATCTCAAGTAGACGCCGCATTTCTATTTCGTCATTGACTGTCCAGACAATGACCCGAAGCCCCAGGTCCTGCGCTGATTTGAGCTCCTCCGCGGTTAAGTCGCGATGGTAGGGAGCCCATACATTGCCGTTGAGATACTTGATCACCTTCGGGGCAGAACCACCAAAGTCATCGATATCGATACCGGCCAGCCACGGTGACTTCCCCGCCGCACCAACTTCTAGATTGTTAAGCCAATGTTGTTTTGCTGTCAGAAATGCAAGCGGGATGTCCGGGGCTATGCGCGTGAGGTGCAAAAGGCTGCGCCAATCGAAACTTCGTACTCGGATCCGCGATCGCAATCCTGACTTAACGACGAGTTGCACGAGGGCATCGGCAATCAAAGCCGGGGCAAAGGTTGCGTCTTGCTCGGCCGGTGTCGTCTTAATTTCGATATCGAGGCAGACGGTTTTGCTTGATTGTATTTGGGGATGATTGAGTAATTCTGAGAGGAGCGGGATCTTTAGCCCATCGATGGATTTCTGTTGCGGAAAACGTGCCGCATATCGCGAACCCGATTTAAGCCGTCCAATATCGTAAGTCTTCAACTGCGCAACGGTGAGATCTTTTACCAGCACAGACTGCGTGATCCAGTCTTTGCCCTGGCGAACGATATCCGGGTTCAGCCTCAGATCGTGAGTAATCACGAGCTGTTTGTCACGCGACATAGCGATATCGAGTTCAAGACAGTTGGCGCCCACAGCAATCGCATGCTCAAAGCTCGGCAATGAGTTCTCTGGCAGCACGCCGCGCGCGCCGCGGTGTCCCTGAAGCTCCGTTGCACTGGCGTTTTGCATTAGAATCCCAAAAATGAGCGTGAGAATTCCGGCGCGGCGCACATTAACATTCACGCTACGAGCTCCCTCAATTCCTGGCAAGGAAAGTCAATCTGAACTTGCCCCCTGTTCCTTATCGGTCCCGTATTCCCCCTCTGAGAGAGGATGGCAATCCTGCCTCAAACACGCAAAAGAAAAATTATTTCGTCATCAATTTAGCGCTCTCTCAGGATGCAGACTTAGCTAGTTCGCGCCTCATTGGTGCCGAGGAGTATTCGATGCCAAATCCGTCTCCCGATCAACCATAGGTGCATCATCAACAGTGCGAACAGCCGCCGTAACATATGTGTAGACCACCGGAATAACGAACAAGGTAAAAAACGTGCCGACCAATAGTCCACCAACAATAACCCAGCCGATATCCTGTCGGCTCTCAGCCCCCGCCCCAGTCGCGATTGCAAGCGGAATTGCTCCAAGAACCATGGCGCCGGTGGTCATCAAGATTGGCCGCAACCGTAACACCGAAGCCTCAGTGACGGCTTCAAAGGTCTGGGTTCCGGATGCGCGGAGCTGATTGGAGAATTCTACAATTAAAATACCGTGCTTCGTGATCAACCCAATCAGCGTTACCAAGCCTACCTGGCTGTAAATATTGAGAGTGCCGCCGCTCAACCAGAGCGCAAGCAATGCGCCTGCCATGGAAAGTGGCACCGTCAGTAGAATAATGAAAGGGTCGCGGAAACTCTCAAACTGTGCGGCCAGGACCAAATAAATAAATCCGATCGCAAGCAGGAACGTCAGGTAGATTTCCGACGAAGAATTTTTAAATTCGCGGGACTGACCAGAATAGTCAATGCTGCCCTTACCACCGAGTTCTTTTTTCGCGGCTTTCTCCAGGAACTTCAAACCATCTCCAATGGTATAACCTGGAGCGAGGTAGGCGGAGATTGTGGCGGACCGCAACTGATTGAAATGGTTCAATTCCTTAGGGGCAACCTGCTCCTTGATTTGAATTAGGTTCGACAGTGGAATCATAGCTCCGGACTTGCCGCGCACATGAATACGGCTCAAATCCTCCGGATTGCGACGATCAATGTCCGCTATCTGTACAACAACATCATACTGTTCGCCGTCACGCTTGAAGCGGGTGACCTGCCGTCCTCCCAGCATGGTCTCCAGTGACCGGCCCAGTGTTTCCATGTCTACCCCGAGATCGGCGGCTTTTTCGCGATCCACTGAAATGCTGAGTTGCGGTGTGTTCAGTTTTAAATCCGTGTTTAGATTGGCAAATCCGGGGTTTTTACGTGCCTTGGCCAGTACGGCATCCACAATTTTTTTGAGTGCATCGTAGGATTGCGAAGTTTGAATAACGAAAGAAATTGGCTTGTTTCGCAAGCTTTGCCCAAGCGGTGGTGGCTGCCCTGGAAATGCTAGCAGACCGGGCACCGCGAATAACTTTGGCCGCAGCTCAAAGGCTATTTGTTTTTGGCTTCGTTTGCGCTCTGACCAGGGTGTTGTTTTTACAAAGCCAATGCCCTGCGAAACGACCGGAAAACCCGACACCACAAAGTACCGCTGGACATCCTTGGTTTTCGAGAAAATTGTTTCCAATTGCTTGGCGTATTTATCACTGTATTGGATTGTCGCTCCTTGCGGCGCGAGGTAAATGGCAATGATTGTGCCCTGGTCTTCGTAGGGAGCTAACTCGGATTTGAGCAAGTTGAATGAAAAATAGCTGGAACCGGCGACCGCAAGTCCCAAGAGCAATACCAATGGTCTGATTTTGAGGGCCAAGCCAAGACTGCGTCGATAGCCCGTCGTCAGGCTATTGAGTATGAACTCAATGGCTACGTAGAAGCGACCGTGGCTTTCTTGATGCTTCAGAAGTTTTGAGCACATCATTGGCGTCAGCGTCAGTGCTACAAACCCAGACACTAATACCGCCCCCGCCAAAGTCCAGGCAAACTCTGTAAAAAGCTTCCCGGTTGAGCCAGCCATAAAGCCAATTGGAATGTAGACTGCAACCAGCGTCAGCGTCATTGCGACAACGGCAAAACCAATTTCCTGACTGCCGATGAATGCCGCTTCCATAGGGCTCTTGCCATCTTCTATATGCCGGAAAATGTTCTCCAGCATAATGATCGCGTCATCCACCACCAACCCGATTGCGAGAACCAGCGACAACAATGTCAGGGTATTAATCGAGAAACTGACAGCGTACATCAGAGCAAAAGCCCCGATCAGAGAGACAGGAATTGTTACCAGGGGAATTAGTGTCGCTCGTAGCGAGCGCAGAAAAAGGAAGATAATAAGAACGACGAGGACGATTGCTTCACCAATCGTCTGGTAGACGTTTTTGACCGATTCCTTGATGAAAACAGACTTGTCATGCGCCACCTCGACCTGCATGCCCTCGGGGAGCGTACCGACAACGGCGGGAAGTTCCTTTCGCACCGCCTGAGAGACGTCGAGCGGGTTTGCTGTTGCTTGTTTTACAATGCCCAGTGCAATGGCTTTTTTGCCATTGAATCGAACGATCTTGCGTTCGTCCAGCGCTCCGATCTCGGCTCGACCGACATCTTTCAAGCGGATTTGATAGCCACTGGCATCCTTTAAAACAAGATTATTGAATTGCTGCACCGTGCGCAAATCGGTTTCAGACCGCACGGTAAATTCCCTATCGAAGCTCTCGATCCGACCGGCCGGCACTTCGACGTTCTGCCGCCTTAGTGCTTTCTCCACGTCCTGCGGCGTAAGACTATATGCAGCCATCCGCTCCGGGTTCAACCAAACGCGCATTGAGTAGCGCCGCTCGCCGAAAATACGAACCTCGGCCACACCCGGCAGCGTTTGCAGCCTATTTTTCACATACCGGTCGGCGTAGTCGGTAATCTGGAGTGCTGAATGCTTGGTGCTGAAGAACGCCAGATAGATAATTGGCTGGGCGTCAGCTTCCACTTTCTGGACTACGGGTTCGTTGATCTCATCCGGCAGTTTGTCTCGAACTCGACCAACACGATCACGAACATCAGCAGCGGCAGCGTCGGCATCGCGCTCCAATTTGAAGCGTATTGTGATTTGACAATTTTCCGCGCGATTGATCGAGGTAATGAAATCGATGCCTTCGATTCCGGAAAGCGAATCCTCCAAAACCTGTGCGACCTGAGATTCAATTATCTCCGCGCTGGCACCTTTATAGGTCGTTTTGACAGTAACCACCGGCGGGTCAATGTTGGGATATTCGCGGACTGTAAGTCGTTGGTAGGAAACCAATCCAACTAGGACCAGAATCAAGCTCATGACGGTTGCAAATACCGGTCGACGGATGGAGACATCAGAGATTTTCACGTGCCTACGCTCCGTTGGCGGTGCGGACAACCGTGACTCGGGAACCGTTACGAATTTTTAGATGGCCGGCAGTAACAACGGTGTCTCCGTTGACTAGCCCCTTGATGATTTCGACACGGCCATTGCGGCGTATTCCAATGCGGACTTTGATTTGTTTGGCCTTGCCCGCCACTACAGTGTAGACGAAGTGCTCTTTGCCCCGCGGCATGATTGCCTGTTCGGGAACGGTGAGTGTGTTCGGTTTCAGATCCAGCACCAAATTCACGCGGGCAAATAAACCGGGACGCAGCAATCTGTCAGAGTTGGGAATCCTAGCTCGAACTACAATGCTGCGGCCAGCCGCATCTATGCGGGGGTCAATCGCGTAAACCCTGCCAACGAATTCCTTATCTTCATAGGCGTCTACACGAACCCGGATGGCTTGTCCGGTGCGCACGGCGGCAAGGTATTTCTCCGAGATGCGGAAATCGACCTTGATCGGATCAATGTTCTCCAGCCCGGCGATGTCCTGGCCAATAGAGATGTAGTCACCAACGCTAATCTTGCGAAGACCTGTTATTCCCGAGAAAGGTGCTAAAATGCGGGTCTTTTGCAATCTCGCGTTTGCAAGATCAACCACTGCGACGCCAACTTGCATGCGTGACAGAGCTTCGTCCTGCAATTTTGCGGTAGAAATCTTCTTGGCAAAAAGTCCTTTGAGCCGCTCGAAGCTGCGCTTCGCAAGACGCAACCGTGCCTTGGCTTGCGTCAACTCAGCCTTATAAATGGAGCCGTCAAGCGTCAACAGAAGCTGGCCTTTGGAAACAGGCTGTCCCTCCTTGAAGTCGATGCTGGTGACACGACCTGCAATTTCCGATCGTATCGTTATAGCCTCATTAGAACGCATGCTGCCGACCGCAACGATGCGCGCGGCCATTGATGTGACTTCCGTTTTTGCGGTCTCGACCGGAACCGGCGGCCGTTGTTTCGGCTTAGCTGATGCTGGGAGCCAAAAAAAGCAAGCGAGCAGCAAGCTGGTAGCAAGCACACGGCGAACGCGAAGCAGCGAACTGCGTTTATAGTAACACGTGTGCATTTTTAGAGACTCTCAGCATCCATACAATCGAGACTAACCAATCTAAATTTATTAGAGCTAGGTAAGTTCACCGTCAACCAATCGATTGCGTTCGATATCTTGCACCGGTCTCAATCACCCTATTATCTCGTCGTTCTTGATTGTTCTGGCTGATGCAAGAAGACCACTTAGCCTTTGCGTCTTTTGCGGGCTGCATAGCGTGCATCGCGAGCGGCCTTTTGCTCGGCTTGAAGCGCCACTAACCGATCAGCTTCTTCACGAGCCTCGCGCTTTTCGAGAGCCAATTGCTCGGCCTTTTCCAACGCCTCACGCTCAGCTTGCAATCGGGCAGCAAGAGCCTTTTCTGCTTCACGCTCTAACCGCTTGGCTTTGCGCGCTTCGGAGGCTGCCCGTTGGGCGGCCTTCCGCTCGATCACAGCAGGGTCATCAGCCTTCGGCATCGCTTGCATTCTTTTCAACATTGCCTGCTTCGCCTGGTTAGCATTCTGCAGCCGGTCGCTCAGGCTTTTGCCTTTAAATTCTTTCATGTCATTCCGCTATTAAGTTTTGGGCCAGGAGTGCGGCTTGTTCGTCGTATGAGGCTTTAGGTCGCCGGTTGAGTTTATGAACGCTGCGTCGCACCGGATCGAAGGGGGTGTATCATGAGAGTGCATTTGTTATCCAGAGCTTAGCTGTCCATTTATCCCTCAACGACGGAAGGCATTGATTATTATTGTTTTTCAGCAGCTCTAAGTATCGAGAAAGATATCTCGAGATCGAACTCCGACGGATAATATATCATATCTGTTCCTAATCCGGTCGTTTCATTACCCAAATGCTGGAAGCACTTAGTAGTACCGCCGCTCCAGCGTAAATTGCAAAAGCTGGAACTATAGGAAACAGAATGCCTGCCACCAGAGGCCCTGTACCCGCTCCAATATCTCTCCACGTTGCCTGTCGGGCAAGGGCTGGCACACGGGCAGGGCCAGGAAAAGCCTCCGCAACAACCGGTGCCGGCAAGGGCTGCAACAGTGCTCTCAGTGTGATCACGACAATAGCGCCAAGCCACAATAACGGGCTTCCGAAGCCAAGAAGTGCCAGACCTCCTGCCGCCAGGAGTGACAAGATGATCAACAGTCGCCTGGCGCCGATCCGTTCTGAGAGAGTTCCGCCAACTGGCGATAGAATGATCTCAAAAAAGTAACGCAATGCCATTGCAAGACCTGCCGCGATTGCGGCGCCTTGGGGCATGCTGTCCTTGGCGAGAAGCGCGAGCCCGAAGATGAATAGTCCATCCAAGGCAAAGCCCATGCAGAACGACCAGATGCTGATTGCTCCGGGCTTGGCGAACCGCGGTCCTGACGACACCAGATGCTCCGGTGTAGATGGCAGGCGATTGGCGAAGACAAGGGCAAACAATCCCACCAAGGCCAGCATCAAGAATACCATGCGCGGTCCATAGAACTCGGCAATGACCGCGCCGCCAATAAGGCCGATCATCGGGCCGCAGGCGATGATCGAACGTGACCAACCGCTTCGCCGGGCAGCACCTGATATTTCAGCCGTTGGCAATGCATGCGTTGCAATGTTCATCGCCGCAAAGGACAGCCCCCATATCAGACGAGCAACCAGTAGAGCCCAAACGCCACTAAAAACGGCATACCCAAGTGCTGCCAACACCCCACCGATGCCAGCAAGCAGGCAAGCCGCGCGCGGACCGCGAACCGCGTAAAATTTGGCCACCCAACTGTAGCCCGCTATCCGGACCAGCCGGTTTGCAGCCAGAAGAATGCCAACCTCAGGCAAGGAAACGCCGAATGCGGCAGCATGAATGGGCAGCAGCAAGTACAGGACGGTATCGCCTGGTAGGACCAGAGACAGCGTCATGGCAGCGTTGAATGAGGCGCGATCAGCGCTGTCGGGAGTCATGGGCTCGTGACTGAGATCACGGCTCTGTTTGTGCTCGTGCGGCAAGAGAAGGGGTCTAACTTGGTTGGAAGAGATGGCCTGGTTAGGAGAGATTGAATGAAGGGTGCCGTTCGCTTTGATGAATTCAGAGTATCGGTCAGATTTTACGCCGTCCACTAGATCTTCCGGATCGGGCTCAGGATGATACAATGCATGCCAAGAAAATAACTGGCATTTACACCCTGACCGCTTCGGTTGCTGGGGCAGGTAGACATCCGCTTGTTCCTGGGGCCGCGTCCCAGCAAGAAATCAGTCGATAAGCTTACAGCATTGAAGCTCACTCATTGCTGCACCTTGCTAAATGAACGCGAGGATGCCCTTGCGCAGTTGACCAATCTCCGAGCCGTCACAGCTGAGCAGGTTGGCGAGGAATGAATAGATCTTGCGGAAGAATTGGTTGCGGACATCATGTCTGATTAGATTGTGCATCTCGACTGCTCTTCCCGTACATACAGGCTGGCCACGGACACAGATTGGCATCTTGATGCGATGGTTGTCTCTGCCCATCATTATATAAATAAATATCAGCGCGATCCAATCGAGCGATTGTCGATCCTGTAGCCCAAAGGCGCCGAAAGATTACGGCGCCTAACAGCGGCACACGCACCAAGCTCCGCAACAAGTAAAATGTCATGGACGTGTTCCGGTTGGAACAGCGAGATCCGTGTGGGCAGCATATTACACCCTCGTCGATGACTGATCGAAACGGTCCCGGCATTCAAAACATACCAACGCGGATCGCTCTACTGAGCATCTAACCACCACCGTTCCAAGGAGAATGATCATGTCAATGGAAAGTCATACTGCCAGACATTTCATAACTGTCGAGCATCGTCCAATTACCAACATGGTAATGGATCTCATACAGGCCTACCGCAAAATGCGTGAGAGGCGCCGGTCGATTGCTCAACTCAGGGCAATGGACAATCATATGTTGAAGGATATTGGAATCGCACGTGGCGAAATTCGATACATCGTTCTCAACGGAAGAAGGCAGAGCTAATCCAGGAGCTCGGGCCGCCGACAGTAAGAGCTAGCGCTATTTGCACGGCCTGCTCCCGACACTCTGAACCGCCCCGGGATTGTCGGAAGCTCCAACTCTTGAGAGACTGGAGCCATGACCAAACAGAAATAGACTTCCCCAAGCCAACGTGGCTTAAGTCGCCAGGATTAAGTGGCTAAGACCTGCGGATCACAATCCAACCAGATTTCCGCAAGAGAGGAAAACTACAAATGAGTTACATTGATTGGATGATAAAAGGGCCCAAGATAGGTGGTTGCAGTTGCGATTACGGTTGCCCATGCGAATTCAATGGCAAACCTACGCTCGGCAACCTGTGCGAGGGTGTGGAAGGAATGCGGATCGATGAAGGTTGGTTTGGCGAAGGCGCCGAACAAGTCCGACTGGATGGACTTTTGTTTGGCGCTCGTTTTCGATGGCCGGGACCCGTTCACGAAGGCCGTGGCATTGCGCAAGGCTTCATCGACAACCGGGCATCAGAACGTCAGGTTAATGCTCTATTCAAGATCCTTGGCGGCGAAGAGCAGGAACCCACCACGGTATTTAACATTTACGGCTCAACCATAGAAAAAGAGTTGGACCCGATATTTGGTGACATCGATTTTGCGATGAATCTAAAATCCCGCACCGCACATTTCAAAATGGGCGGCGTTATCGATTTGCAGGTTCAACCCATCAAAAATCCTATAACCGGCCTCGATCACATCGCAAAAATCGTCCTTCCACAGGGCTTCGAGTTTCGAACGGCAGAAATGGCAAGTGCCACATTTTCTGGCACAGGTGATGAACTTGGTATGAATTATTCCAATTCGTATGCAGCGCTTTTTTATGCAGCCTACGGCCCCTATGGAATCATCGATGATGAAACCAATGCAGGCATGACTGCGGCAACCGCCACGTGAGTTGGAGATTCTGCCATGACTACGCCAAGCCAAGAAACAATGACTGAGACAATTCTTCGCCGCGACCACTGGGTTGTTATTGGTGGTTTGTGTGTATTGACTCTGTGTTCGTGGGCGTATGTGTTCGCTGGCGCTGGCACCGGTATGAACATTTGGGCCATGACGACATGGTCGTTTCCGCCGCCACCGCATGCCGAGGTCATGGCAGATTGGAGCGTGACATACTGGGGCATCATGCTGGCAATGTGGTGGGTCATGATGATTGCCATGATGACACCAAGTGCTGCGCCGATGGTTCTCTTATATGCCCGCGTCACCCGCCATGCGCAGCGTAAGGGGCGCAAACCATCGCGCGTCATACCAACGGCAACTTTTCTGTGTGGGTATTTGTCGGTTTGGCTCGCATTCAGCATGGCGGCTACCGGACTACAGTGGAGCCTGGAGTACTTCGGTCTTGTGCATGGCATGCTTATGTGGAGCGTCAGCAGGCCATTGTCTGGATTTCTCCTCATCGCAGCTGGCCTGTATCAGTTTTCAGCATTCAAAAGTGTGTGCCTGGAGCACTGTCGCTCGCCGGCGGAATACCTGTCGCGTCACTGGCACGACGGCCAGTTTGGTGCCTTGCGAATGGGAATCATTCATGGCGCCTATTGTTTTGGGTGCTGCTGGGTTCTCATGATTCTATTGTTTGTCGGCGGCGCCATGAATTTGGTTTGGATTGCGGGGCTTGCGATCCTTGTGCTGGTCGAAAAACTGGCGCCGTTCGGACATCGTCTTGCAACTGCGGTTGGGGCGGTGATGATTGTTGCAGGCATCCGGCTACTGATTACATAACCCGTGATCACATAACCCGATTGACAGCACGCGCTCTCAATCGTCGATGAGCAATCTCCCCTATCACCACAACCGCTTTCCAGCCAAGACATATCCAGAAGAAAGCAAGGAAGTGGAACCGGACCACAGTCCGGTTTTTCACGTAGGAGTTCATACTATACTCATTTGCCAGCAGGAAAACGCAGTCTATCCGCCCGTCTCAGCGCAGGGCACCAAGAACAAGACGATCCACGGCATCGCAGCGCTTGCCTGACCCTGATGGCAACATATCCTACCATCACAAAGCCGCACTCATTCCGCTTTCAACAGCAAAAATAAAGAGCAAAATCCTGATGCCGTGTGAAGTGACTTCACGGAACTTTCACTTGGATTGATTTGTCTCACGCCGCCGCACGATACAGCGTAGCGAGTAACAAACCTAGCGCAGAGGTGAAGTGATGGCGACACTACCGCAAAGACGAAAGTACGTCGGCTTGTGGGCGCTCATATTGGTGCTTATTTCGCCAATGCCCCTTGCTTCAAGTGAGCTTGCATCAAAAGAGGCAGCACCACCGCAAGTGCATTGGCGGAAATGGAACGACAAGCTGTTCCGGGATGCCAAAGAAACTAAGCGCTACATCGTCCTGGACCTCAATGCACGGTGGTGTCACTGGTGTCATTTCATGGAAAAGCGTACCTACGCGCATCCGGACATCCGGCGCATTATCGATGCCGGCTATCTTGCCGTCAGGGTCGATCAGGACGCCAATCCGGATCTCGCGTCCCGCTATGGTGACTGGGGTTGGCCGGCGACGATTATATTTGACCCTAATGGCAAGGAAGTCGCCAAATTGCAGGGTTTTCAACGTCCAAGCCGGATGCTCAGCATTCTCTATACGATCCTTGCTCATCCAGAACGTGTGCCAAAGCTTGCGCAAGCGCCTGACGTGACGCCTTCTAGCAAGGATTTTTTGAGCAAGGAGCAGCGCCAACGCCTCGTGAGCCTGCTCGATGTCACCTATGACAAGGAACATGCAGGTTGGGGGCGGCGGTTGAAATTCATGCAGCCGGAGGTCGTGGAGTTTGCACTTGAACAGGCGCGCACCGGCGACGCACAAATGAAAACCCGTGTTCGCCGCACGCTCGATGCAGCGCTGACCCTCATCGATCCAATCTGGGGTGGTGTCTACCAGTATTCTCACCAGCGCGATTGGTCAGCGCCGCATTTTGAAAAAATTATGGCGTCACAGGTGAGTAGTATTACGCTCTACGCACGCGCCTATGGACAGTTTGGCGACGCGCGCTATCTTGCTGCCGCGCAAAACATCGGCCGTTATCTGCAGAAGCGACTTCGCAGTCCGGAAGGTGCATTCTATACCAGTCAAGACGCCGATGTTGATCACGACCTGTTAGGCGAAGATTTCTATAAGCTCGATGATAAAGCCCGTCGGGCGCTTGGTCGGGCACCGCCGATTGATACCAACATCTATGCACGTGAAAACGGCTGGGCGGTTACGGGCCTGCTTGCGCTTCATGCCGCAACAGGCGAGGCGAAATATCGTGAGGCAGCACGTCGAACGCTCAATTGGATTGTCGCAAACCGAGGGCTGCCAGGTGCCGGCTTCTCACACGGTGCGCACGATCGCGGCGGTCCTTATCTCTCCGACACGCTTGCCATGGGACAGGCAATGCTTGGGTTCTACATGTCCAGCGGCGAAGCCAGCTGGCTCAAACGGGCTGCTGATGCAGCGGACTTTCTAGCCAAGAATTTCAAAAATACTGAGGCGGGTTTCATAACAACCAAGGCTCCGGCGGTTGGCGCTCAATCTTTTGCGAAACCGTTCGTCAATATTGAAGAAAACATCCGCCTCGCGCGTTTTGCCAACATGCTGCACCGAACGCATGGTGGGAAGCGCTTCCGCGATCTGGCATCGCATGCCATGCGCTACCTGGGCAGTGACGCCGTGACTTCGCAGCGACGCTTCATGTTGGGGACCGTGCTTGCCGATAACGAACTAGCCATCGAACCGGCTCATATCACGATTGTCGGCAAACCCAACGATAGGGTTGCTAATACCCTCCATCACGCGGCTTTGGCGCTGACGATTGGCTACAAGCGCGTCGATCGCTGGGACCCGGCTGGTGGCCTGATGCCGAACCCCGATGTGTCATACCCGCCGATGGACCGTGCAGCAGCTTTTGCCTGTGCCAATCAAATCTGCTCGTTGCCTCTATTCAACGCCAAAGACTTGACTGCAACCGTGGCTAAGATGATGGCGCAACGCCGCAGGCGAAACAAATTATAATCCGTCCCCCTGGCAGATGCTCGGCTCACTGCTCCCGGTCCGCCAAAAATGCAATTGCCCGTTTGACCGGAAGATCAAGAGGGTTGCGCTCAATTTTATGGGCTGCAACATTGGCGTGCGGCGCAAACAGCAGCGCGGCGCCCCACCCCGAGGAGGAACGTGAACATGAAGGCCCGAGAAGAACTGCGCCAGATCGGTGCGGAGATGAAACACCGACTGGGGCTAGCCGATTGGACCGGCCCCGAAATTTTGCCGGGATTGGCTAACTTGACGAACGAGGTCGTGTTCGGCCGGGTGTGGTCGCGACCTGGCTTGGAGCTTGAGGACAGAATGTTGGCGACACTGTCGGCATTGACGTCCAAACAATACTTACCTCAGTTGGCTGTTTTTATCGGCGCCGCTTTGCACATTGGCATGAGCCCTCGCCTCATTCAGGAGGTGATGCTCCATTGTGCGATGTATTCAGGGATTCCCACGGCAGTGAACTCGCTCAATGTCGTCAGTACTGTCCTAACTGAGAAGGGTTTGCCGCAACCCGAGGCGACCCTTGAGGAAGCCGATTTGGATGAGCTTACAAGCATGGGTCAAGAGACTATGCGGGCGTTGCATGCCGAACGAGCAGAAGGGGGATACGCCGCGCCAAACTCGGCCGCCCGGGAACTTTATAGCACGGCCATCCAGTACCTATATGGTGAGATCTGGAATCGACCCGACATCACCCGTCGCCAGCGCATGATCTGCTCCGTTGCAGCCTTTACTGCCACCCATATGGGGCCTCAGCAGCGAAAGTTCTTCCGCTCCGCACAGAACATAGGCTTGTCCCGAACCGAGATACTTGAGATCATCACCCAGACCGGCCCGTACTCCGGCTTTCCACCAGCTTTGAACGCCATTGCCATCGCAGAAGAGGTTCTTGACTGATACCATCCAGGTGGAGTTCGGACGTCGCGTGTCGGAGAGGCCTGTGCAGGACGGCGGCTTTCAACTTCGTAAAAGAAACGCAACCGTCGCCACGGCGCGATCCGGGCCAAGGTCGAGCATGTGTCCCGTGTCATGAAATCTCAGTTCGATGTTCTCTATCTTAATCACGCCCCAAAAAGGGGCAGCGCTCACAACCAGCCCTGCAATTGTTCGAAGACTAAGGTGGTCAGCATGCCCAGCGACGCGTCACTATCGTTGAGGCAGGGAGTAAGCGAGAAGTTCATGCCTCCATGTCGCTGAAAGCTATCGCGGCCCCTGATTGCAATCTCTTCCTGCGTCTCGACACAGTCAGCAGCAAAACCTGGAGTAATGACGAGCAGATTTTTCACACCTTGTTGCGCAAGTTCGATGATCGTCTGATCTGTGAATGGCTTATGCCATTCCTTCCGGCTGGTCTGAGATTGAAATGTTACAACCATCTTGTCTGACGAATAGCCGAGCGCTTGGCGCAAGAGGCGGGCCGTGCTTTGGCAATGGCAGTAGTATGGATCACCTTTGGCCAGAAAATCTATCGGCAGGCCGTGAAACGAAGCCAGGATTATTTCCGGCTCGAACGAGAGCGTGGCAAGTTGTGCACGCACACTTTCCGCGACAGCGCTGATATAGTGCGGGTGGTCATAATAGGCTGGCATGGTACGGATTGCAGGTTGCCAGCGCATGGTTTGAAGCGCCTTAAACGCCTCGTCGAGTGCTGTTGCAGTCGTCGCAGAGCAGTATTGCGGGTAAAGCGGAAACAGAAAAATTCGTTCACAACCGCGCTTCCGTAGTTGGTCCAACATTGGTGCAATAGCCGGCTGGCCATAACGCATCGCCCAAGCTACTTCCAATCGCTCATTCGCGAGGCTTGTGTCGAGGCGCTCTGCTTGATTGCGCGTGATCGTTTTGAGTGGGGACTCGTTGCGTTCATGGTTCCAGACCTTTGCGTAGGCCCGAGCGCTATTCCCCGGTTTGCGGGTTAGAATGATCGCGTTAAGGATGAACCACCACAGTGGTCCTTTCGTATCGACGACCCGGGGATCGGACAGGAATTCCTTGAGATAACGTCGTACCGCCCAATAGGATGTAGCCTCTGGTGTGCCGACATTGATCAGTAGTATGCCAACCCGTCCCGATCTGATTGCCGGATGGCCATCAGGATATCTTGCACTTTCGAATGATGTCTGATCAGTCATATGTTGGCCAGATTGCGAGGCGATCCAAGATTAGGATTATTAGGAGATTCTTTTTGTTTCGAGCGCAAAAATTATTGCATGAATGAAGGGCAATTAGGCAATACACCCAGCTCCGTTGGCAATTCTCTTTAGCTTGGGAAAGCTCAGAATAAGGACCTCGTACATTGTTGACACCTTGATCAATCCCATCTGCTCAAGCTTACGCAATCCGCGACTGACCGTTTCCGCCTGTAGTCCCATATATTCTGCCAGATGAACTCGAGACATAGGAATAATAGCCTCGGCCATCACCGAATCGGAGTCACCATTGCGTGTGTGGCATTCAAGAATGAAGGAGGCTAGCTTTTCGATCGCCTGCTTTTTACCAAGGTCGGTGGCATGACCAATTCCATGATGGATCTGTTCGCGCAGGTTTTCGGAAACAGCTATCCATGCCCCATGATTTTCCTCTAAAACCGATTGAAATGCCGTGACTTGAAGTCGGCAAACGTGGGCTTTAGTCAACGAAACGAGAGCGCCCTGCAAATGGTCAGAACGCTGACGCAAGTCGATGATATCACCCTTTGTATAATAGGCTGAGATGGTCCTTCGCCCGTCTTCCAAGGTGTGCTGCATACCAATCACACCTTCGACAACGGCGATCACCGGCCCCATTCCATCCTCCAACGTCGTCTTATTTGGCAAGACTGAAGATTTTGAATGTAGGCTGAGTTGTTCGAGTTGCGTGTCAGTTAGTCGAGCACAGAAACATTCGCTCAGCTCAGCCAACGCACACGACCGGCAATTATTCAAAGACACTTGGAGGAGATCCTTTTGCACATATCTGCCGATAGGCGGCAGGGTTCCCATCCAGTATCTTTGATATTGACATCTATTATCGTTGACATGGATCAAGACGCAACATTAAACGAACGCCGCATCGGCCTTGCTGGCAGGTGATTCAATAAGGAAAATTGTGGTGCAGAGAATTGCTGTGATATTCGTGACCACAGGAATTGCGATGTGGTTGGTTTTCAATGCCGCCCAGTGGTATGCTGATAATAGTTCTCTGCCTCGTTATTGTAACAACCCGGCAGTCGCGATTGATCACGTCAGGGAAATCTTGACCACGCAGAAACCGGTCGGCAGCAACAGCAAGCGCCCTTTCGTTATTGCCGCAAAATTAATTTTTCTGATCCCTCGCGCCGATGGCGAAGCTGTCGAAAACTACCTCCAACGCCTGCGCCAACGAATCGATGAAACCTGTCACGCACCTTGAGACCGGTTCCGACCGAAATGCCGCGAAAATTCCGAATGCCAAATCCCCGATCCGCTTGAATCTTGACGTAGGTCAATGACGCAGTGGCCGTCGCGTGCGAATTTGGCATGCGATTGAGAGGGCGGTTCGAGGCATGGGAATATGCAGAATGGTGGTAGTTCCGAGCTAGTGGGCAAACTCGTATTCTACGCTACTTTTGTGGCCATGATCGTGTTTTTCTGGTGGCTTCTTATTTATGATCACGGCGTTGTCACTGCGCATTGATTCGGTCGGTTCGAAAGTACGAGCGAGGGCGAGGGAAAACGGAATGTTGGCCAATCGATGGATTGTTCTTGCGGCTGCTTTGGTTTTTTGGGCGGTTTACTTCCATACGATTGATCGTGTTGTCATGAATGGGCAGGGCCTACCCGTGGGCATCGACTTGATGCCGAAATAGATGGGGTCATGTTCATGAAAATCCATACCAGACCAGAAATCATTATTGCCTCGGTGTGTGTTTTTGCTGTCGCGTGGCCTGATCTCGTTTTTGCCGCCGAGCAGGCCAGCCAGGCCGTCGCCCACGCACCAGCACCTAAGCCCACGCGCGCCGATTATCCAGTCATCGCAGGTATGAGCGCACGCACGATGGCCTGGGGGCTGGGGCAGATGCACCTGTATCTGGCGGCATTCGTTCTCGCCGTACCGTTATTTTCCATCTGCACTGAATTTCTTGGCGTGATTACCAAGGATGAACGCTACGATACAATGTCGCGTGAGTTCATGAAGATCACGATGGCGGCGTATTCGCTGACAGCACTGGTCGGAGGTGCTCTCACTCTCGCGCTGTTTATTTTCTATCCACATCTTATGGGCTATCTGCTCAAGGTCTTCCGCGGCCAGATGTTGATATACGCCCTGCTTTTCGGTCTCGAATCGATCACCCTCTATCTCTACTATTACTCGTGGGATGCATTGCGATACGGCAACCGTAAATGGTTCCATATGTCGATTGGCCTCGTGCTCAATACGGTTGGCCTGACGTTGATGTTTGTCGCAAATGCCTGGGTGGCCTTCATGATGTCGCCAGCAGGTGTCGCTGCCGACGGCGCCGTTACGGGTACGGTTTGGGAGGCAACGCGCAATCCATTATGGAACCCGCTCAACCTCCACCGGTTTCTTGCCAACATTGCCTATGGTGGCGCCATCGTCGGCGGCTATTCGGCCTATATGTTTCTTAGCGAGAAGGATCCAAAATCCAAGGCGCACTATGATTGGATGGGCTATACGTCCAACTTCATTGCTATCGTGGGTTTTCTGCCGCTGCCCTTCGCCGGCTACTGGCTAATGGCTGAGATCTACGCGTATTCTCAGCAGATGGGCATCACGGCGATGGGTGGTGTTCTTGCTTGGCTATTCATTATTCAAGCGGTTCTGATTGGCACCATCATGCTCGCCGCCAACTACTATCTCTGGTGTGGGCTGATGCGGACGGATCGTGGATCGCAGTATGCACCATATGTGAAGTATATCGCAGCCGTTATTATTGCCGGCTTCCTCGTTTGGGTGACACCACATTCGCTTATTTTGACGCCCGCCGAGATTCAAGTGCTTGGCGGCAGTCATCACAAGCTCCTCGGGCCTCTTGGCATCATGCCGGCGAAGAACATTGCCGTGAACTTGATGCTCGTGTTCACGTTTCTATCGTTCCAAATGTTTTATCGTTCGAGCCGCATTCCAACTGTGTCGTGGGCCAAGGCTGGCAACATGGCGATTGTCGCTCTTTATGTCGTCGGCTGCCTCAATATTATTGGCGCCGGCATCTATGGCTACATTACGCCGACCGTTTACAAGGTTGGTGCATCCGTACCGCAGGTTGTCACAACGCTATCGATTATCATTTTTGCCGTGATTATCGATGTTTTCATGTTGCGCGGAGCCAAGACGGTAACGGTCTATTGGGGGCGCATGTCGGAGCGTTCGCAATATGCACTATTCGTCATGCCAATCGCGTTCACTTGGCTAATGGGTCTGATGGGGTACATCCGCTCAAGCCTTCGGACGCATTGGCATGTCTATACCATCATGAGAGATAATTCACCGGAAGCCTACATCCCAACCATCGGACAGGCCGGCAACACAATCACCGCAATAACTTTGGCGTTCATGGCTTTGATGGTGTTCGTATTCTGGTTGAGTAGGCTAGGCACAACAAAGCAGGCCGATCCGCATCAGTCTGAAAAAGCGGGGAGGGCCAAGACATGACCTTCCTGCGCGTGATGGCGTTCAGTCTTGCCGTTCTTCTAAGCTACACGTTTTTTGCCAACATCCTACCGCAAGTCCAGTCTGACCCTCCTTCGCAGGAAGAAGGGCCAACCGGCACACTCGATATGGCAGGCTTGGTCGCCTACGGTGAAAAACTTTTCTCAGGGAAGGGAACCTGCACGCTTTGTCACAACGATCTCGGTCGTGCGCCCGACCTCTTGAAGCTTAATCTTGCAAAAACCTTTGCCGACCGGCTTGCCGATCCCCGCTATGCAGGCAAGGCCAAGGCCGAGAAAGGCGCCAAGGCTGTTGAGTTGTATTTGCGCGAGTCGCTGCTTGAGCCCTCTATCTATGTTGTCAGCGGCTTTGGAAAAAAAGGGAGCAACGACAAGGTATCGCCGATGCCGAAAGTTGATGTAGCACCCATTGAGCTGAGCGGCGTGCAGGTTACAGCCCTGATCGCGTTCTTACAAAACAAGGCTGGACTGGAGCCCAGCGTGGCCATGCCGAGTGCTGATGAAGCCAGTAAAGAGAAGGTTGTGGCGGCGAGTGAGAAACCAAGCGAAGAAGAAGACGAACCGGTAAAAACCGAGGCCGCGGCACTAGAGAAGTTTAGCTGTGCCGCCTGCCACGACCTTGAAGGCAGCAAAGCCGATGCCGGGCCGAAGTTGAATGGAGATCGGAA
>Ga0209345_10001433_pt1 | contig 28479 bp, 25 predicted proteins | sample Cruoilmetagenom7_FD_187294 | JGI IMG/M metagenome (GOLD analysis project Ga0209345, IMG submission 187294) | Oil polluted marine microbial communities from Coal Oil Point, Santa Barbara, California, USA - Sample 7 (SPAdes) (version 2) | ecosystem: Environmental > Aquatic > Marine > Oil seeps ...
CCCGACCAGCGCCGCTGCTGCGAGTCCCGCAGCAAAACGAGTTTTCCTTATCATAGCGTCTCCTATCCAATGCATTCTTATTTAGGAAGTTCTTATGCCTAATAGGCGTGCTTCCTTTCTGACTTAGATATCAACCCCAACATACTATGCCAATCTACCGGCCAAACACCAGCGCCAAGCGGAAACTAAATTATAGTTACCTGCCCCAACACCTCCTTCCTGAGCGACCAAACTATCTTCATTAATCTCGGCTTAAACTTGCATCCAATCGGCCTTCAATAGCCACAACATCATGACAATAATCCACGTCGCGCAAGATTGCGCATCAACCCCCCCGCGCCAAATGACCACGGCGCGGCCTTATCCGATGTCGTCATGCGATTGCTCAACGAGCCCAATGCCGGCGTTGAGATTGTCACGCGATCCCCCATCTTGTGCGTAAACCCCATCCCCACCTCACCACGATCCTTAGTCGGCGCAAACATCGTCCCCAAAAACAAGACCGCTCCATCTGGATATTGATGTGTTGCCCCCATCAGCTCATCCACCAACTTGGCAGGATCACGCGCAATCTCGATCATTGATGACACCCCGCTCATCTCAAACCCATCCTCGCCACGAACCATCAGCTCTACATCCAGTGATCGCACCGTATCGAGCGAAAAAGTGTCATCGAAGAATCGAATAAATGGTCCAATTGATGCAGACGCATTGTTGTCCTTCGCCTTCGACAACAGCAACGCCGAGCGCCCTTCGAAATCACGCAGATTAACGTCATTGCCAAGCGTCGCCCCAACAATTCGGCCATCGCTCGCAACCACCAGCACCACTTCTGGCTCCGGATTATTCCACGTCGAACGAGGATGCAGCCCCGCATCCATACCATGCCCGACAGCTGACATCGGTTGCGCCTTGGTGAAGATCTCCGCATCCTCCCCAATGCCCACCTCAAGATATTGTGACCACGCCCCCTGCGCGATCAGTGTCTTCTTTAGCGCCATTGCCTGCTCAGACCCCGGCATCAGACTTCGCAGATCGCCACCCAACTGCGCCTGCACTTCTTTGCGGATCGCCTCCGCTTTCTCAGGTGAACCCTGCGCTTGCTCTTCAATCACACGCTCAAGCATAGAACGGGCGAAGGTGACACCCGCAGCCTTAACTGCCTGTAAATCGATTGGTGGCAGCAGCCAAGGTTTTGTCACATCCCGGCCTGCTTCTGGCGTATTGGCTGTAATCTCCGCCAATGAACCCAAGAATGACCCATAATGCTCGCCATCCTCAGAGCGCACCAAATCTATAGCATCTCTACGTTCAGACAGGTCCCGCATGGTCGCGGCCTGCCGCGATAAATCAAACACCCCATCCTCACGGATGGCCACGACGCAGGGTCCCGAAACAGTCGGGTTCCAAATCCGTCCCGCCAATGCTCCTCGGCAGCCATCCTCAGGCAACGTCACGGCAACGTTCATTAACTCCTGCATCCAAACAACCTCCCATTATTTGCTGCCATTATTCTCTGAAAGTCTTCTATCAATCGCTACCATCCCCGATTTTCAAGCTATCGTATGAAATGAAGCAGCCAAAGAGCTAGTATCCTTTCCTCAATGCCTGGCTCCGGGCACCAGCTAACTCTCGGTCTTGGGAGAAAACATATGCGTAACGATGCAGCCCGTATTGCAGTCTATCCAGGCGACGGCATTGGCCATGAAGTAATCCCTGCCACCATTGAGGTTCTCAAACAGCTCGAGAAACACATCGGTGGGTTTTCCCTGTTCTTCGAGGAACACGCAGGCGGGGCCGCATACTATTCTGAGACCGGGAAGGATATGTCAGACAAGGCATTCAACGCTGGTGGAGATGCCGATGCCATCCTGCTTGGCGCCATGGGCCTGCCCACCATTCGCCATCCTGATGGGACCGAGATCGCACCCCACCTCAGAATGCGCGAAGTTTACAATCTTGTCTCCGGTGTCCGCCCCGTCAAAGCCTACCCCAACACCCCCTGCCGCCTCGCCGATCCACGCGCCGCCAAAATCGACTTCATCATCCTGCGTGAATCGACCGAAGGCTTGTTTTACTCTCGCGACAAAGGCGAAGTTCAAGACGACAAAGTGGCCTATGAGACGCTCCGCATTTCCCGCCACGTCACCGAACAGCTTTGCGACACAGCCTTCGATCTGGCCCGTCAACGCAAAGCAAAAGGCGGCAAGGGCCAAGTCACCTGCGTCGATAAATCCAATGTTTTCCGTGCCTATGCCTTCTTCCGCAAAATCTTTTATGAGCGCGCGCGAGAAAACCCAGACATCAAGGCAAACGATGCTTACGTCGACGCAATGGCCCTCGATCTGATCCGCAAGCCCTGGGAAAGTGATGTCCTGGTGATGGAAAACATGTTCGCCGACATTCTTTCCGACCTCGGTGGCGGCCTTGTTGGCGGCATGGGCATGGCTCCCTGCGCCGAGATCGGCACAAACCACGCACTGTTCCAGCCAGCCCACGGCTCAGCTCCCGATATCGCCGGCCAGGATAAGGCCAATCCTTTAGCCGCCATCCTCTCGGGAGGGATGATGTTGGCTTGGCTCGGTCAACGCATGCACAATCCCAAAATGTCGGAAGCAGCCGTACTGCTAGAAGCCGCCGTCGAGCAAGCCTTCTCCAACAACGCACTTCGGCCGATGGAATTCGGCGGTGACCAAGGCACCCGAGATGCCACCCGGGCCGTTTGCCAAAGCCTGGAACAGATCACTCGCTCCTGACCGCTAGCTTATCACCCACCGCAAGATGGACACTCTCTACCCGTACATAAGTCGTCAAATAATTCATTGATACCAGGTAGCCACTTGATGACAGAGCAATCTTAAGACAAAAACCCAATTCAATAGACACAAAGTCACGTCTAGGCAGATACTAGAGTCACGTCTAAGCCTCTATCACAACCTCACGCCAACCAGACGCAAAGATCAAACCGATGAAAACCCGCGCAGCCGTCCTCACCGCATCACAAAAACCCCGCCCCTATGCCACCTCAAAACCGCTTGAAATTATGGAGGTGGATCTCGATCCCCCTGGAAGTGGTGAAGTTCTGGTCCGCATCAAAGCCGCCGGCCTCTGTCATTCAGATCTTTCAACTATCAATGGCGACCGCCCTCGCGACCTTCCTTTGGTTCTCGGCCACGAGGCAGCAGGTGAAATAATCGAAACCGGCCCTAACGTCCGCGACCTAGAAGTCGGCGATCATGTCATTTTTGTATTCATGCCCAGTTGTGGCCACTGTGGACCCTGCGCCGAGGGCCGCCCTGCACTCTGCGAAGTCGGCGCCAAATCGAATAACGCAGGCACCCTTCCTTCCGGCGGCATACGCCTCAAACTCGATGGCCGCCCCATCTTTCATCACGTCGGCGTCTCTGCATTTTCCGAATATTCCGTTGCCTCTGAAACATCGCTCGTGAAAATCGACAGAGACCTCCCATTCGAAGAAGCAGCCCTCTTCGGTTGTGCCGTCGTAACTGGCGCCGGTGCCGTCATCAACACCGCTAAAGTCCCCGCCGGAAGCTCAGCTCTCATCGTCGGGCTAGGTGGGGTTGGCCTTATGTCATTACTCGCCGCGCGCGCTTCTGGCTGCCGCCAGATCATCGCAGCGGATTTAAACGACGACAAACTCAAACTCGCCAAACAACTCGGAGCCACCCACACAGTTAACGCCGGCGCGAAAAATGCCCTCGAAGAAGTCCGGGATCTTTCCCATGGCGGTTGCGACTTCGGCTTTGAGCTCGCAAGCTCTGTCAAGGCGCTGGAGTTTGCCTACAAAGCCACCCGCCGGGGCGGCACCACTGTAACAGCCAGCCTCCCGCATCCCCTACACACAGTCTCAATCCCCGCAACGCACCTGGTTGCCGAGGAGCGAACCCTGAAAGGCAGCTACATCGGAAGTTGCGTTCCTAACCGCGACATCCCTCGCTTCATTTCACTCTACCAACAAGGCTTGTTACCGGTAGACCGGCTGATGAGCGAACGGATCACCCTTGATGAAGTCAATGAAGGCTTCGATCGGCTTGCTGACGGCGAGAGCGTGCGACAAATTTTGGTGCCGTAGAACGATCTGGAGTGTTACCGATCTTCGCGGAAACACTCACCACATGATAGTAGTCCCGCCACGGCGAACCGGGTGTTTGAGAAACACCCAAGAGCTTAGGCTACTCTGAAAGATATCGCGCCCTGAGATCGACTGTTGATCGCAGCCCGACAGCACCTTTGTTCTCTTCAATCCATTTGGCAGCTTCTTGTCTGCCCGCGCTGTGCAAATAAGCCAGCATCCCCGTCTCTGGAACAGCTTTGGTGGCGCTATGAAGGCTAGCCGTATGCAGCCCTGCCTCGATCAAATGAAACCGATGTGCCTTCATCCGTGCCAGCCGTCCATCGTGCGGTGCAAACCAGCCTACCTGCATCTCCTGCGCGAGCACAATCATCTCCACATCCCGGATTAGCGGCTGGTTAAACGTGATTGTATTTACCCGGTCTTCAATCTCCTTCGGCACCTTTGGCACACCCGGCTTATTGAACGGATTGAGCTGCACAATCAGTGTGTCTTGAACTGGCCCCTCGGTCGTCATCGTCAGCAGATCCGGATTGGCCGAAAATCCACCATCCCAATAAGCATGCCCATCGATTTCCACCGCGTGGTGTAGATTTGGCAAACACGCTGAAGCAAGCACAACCTCCAAGCTCAGCTCCGCCCGGCGAAATAACCGCGCCCTCCCTGTCGCGACATCGGTTGCCGAAATCACCAGGTCAACCGGACACCTCTCCCTGATCAGCTCAAAATCAATGAACTGATTGAGCAAATTCCGAAGCGGATCAAATCCCATCGGGTTAAGGTCATAGGGTGAAAAGAAAGTGGTCATATTTGGCATCGGTGCCGCCTTGGCAAAGCTCGACAAAAAAGGGTTTAGCCGGATCAAATCCGGCACCCCTAGCTTCTCAACAGCTTCCCACACTGATCGCAATGTTTCCTGCGCAAGCCCCCGGCTTCCGTGCGCCAGCCCATGCGCAACCGCAACGGCATTAATTGCCCCTGCACTCGCCCCGCTCAACCATCCAATCTCAAGCTCATCATCTGATAGAAGATAGTCTAACACTCCCCATGTGAAGGCACCGTGTGCACCTCCGCCCTGCAACGCTAAATTGATGCACTTATGCCGATTTAAAAACAGCACCCGTCGACCTCCCCACTGGATCAACTCTCCATTATCACTCTTGCGCCGCTAAGTGGACCTTCCCGTATTTAGTGGAGAGCCATCTGCTCTTCCCGGTTATTGATCCGCTATGCCATCTCGAACGCCGTCGGGCTGGCATAGCCAAGGCTTGAGTGCCGCCTGCGCGGATTGTAGAACCCTTCGATGTATTGTCCAATTGCTCTGCTGGCCTGGTCGCGCAACAGACAAGATCCCGAATGACCGGATCACTGATGGTATCGATCAAACCGCACTGTTCCTGAACGGTGAAGGGCATTCGCGCCGTAACTTCATCTCCTACTATGGAGGCGCCGTTCTCGGGGCGATCGGCTATGAAAACTTCAAGATCCACATTTCAAGGTCCACATCACGGCGGCGCATAGCGGCCTTCCAGGGATGGACTTCTACAACATCAAACACGATCCTGGTGAGAAGTTTGGCGCTTTGTACGGCGGCCTATTCACCGTCACGCCGATCCAGATGACCATTCGCCAGCATATGGGGCGGAGTTAAGCCTCGTCCGATTTCATCCATAACGGTCTCACACCCAGCGAATTTACCGACCATCAACCAGATAAAGATGCAGCCAACGTTCTTTTTATCGAGGAGCTGCGAGAATCAAAGGGCATCGACACCCTTTTTGCATGCCTCGGGTATGTTCAATAGCGTTCGTGAAACCACAGCAATTATCGTTAGCGACGGCTCCGATCGTCATCAATTCGAAATCCTCGCCCGCGAACCCGGCATCATCGGTTGACACAGACCAGCCAGCGTGCGGAATTCGCACCTGAAAAACTCAAAACCACCAAACAATTCAAATCGGGAGGCCTGCCCCAATGCCTTTGGAACCCGCCAGCGACGTCCTCGCTCCCTATACTGTCCTTGACCTGACACGCGTCCGTTCCGGCCCCACTTGCGTCCGTCAATTGGCTGACTGGGGCGCCAGTGTCATAAAAATTGAAATGCCCGCGACCGATGACAAGGGCCAACTCGGTGGCCCACGTGCAGGTTCAGATTTTCAAAACCTGCACCGCAACAAGCGCGCTATAACGCTCGATCTGAAATCGCCCCAGGGCATTGAGATTTTCAAAAAACTCGCCAGCAATGCTGACGTCATCGTCGAAAACTATCGCCCTGGGGTGAAAAAACGCCTCGGCATCGACTACGACACCCTCGCCGCAACCAACCCTGGTTTGGTCTATGCATCCATTTCAGGTTTTGGGCAGGATGGCCCCTATGCCGGCCGCCCCGGATTCGACCAGATCGCACAAGGCATGGGTGGGCTCATGTCGATCACAGGCGAGCCTGGCAAAGGCCCTATGCGCGTCGGCATTCCGGTTGCAGACCTGACTGCGGGAATTTTCTGCGCCCAAGGTATTTTGCTGGCCCTGTTGGAACGCGAGCGCTCTGGCAAAGGACAATGGGTACAAACCTCGCTGCTGCAAGCCCAACTCTTTATGTTAGATTTCCAGGCTTCACGCTGGCTAATGGACGGCTATGTCGCTGGCCAAGCAGGCAACAATCACCCAACCAGCATCCCAACCGGTGTGTTTGAAACCAGTGATGGCCACATCAACATCGCTTGCGCCGGCCAACCCATGTACCTCCTCCTCGTCAAGATCCTCGATGACAAAGAAATGCTTCACGAAGACTTCGGCGACGGCCAATCCCGATCCGAAAACCGCGACCGCCTCAACTCCATAATCAGCACCCACACACGCAAAAAAACTTCAAGCGAATGGATTGAGATCCTCAACGAGGCGGGCGTTCCCTGCGGCGAAATCAACACGATCGATGCAGCCTTTGCCTCCCCCCAAGTCAAACATCTGGGGATGGCAAAAAACATGACCTCACAAGAGCGCGGCGCTACTCAGGTGGTCGGTCAACCGATGAGTCTTAGCCGGACCGACAGCTCCATCAAACACCCACCCCCACAATTGGGGCAGCACACCGATGAGGTCTTGAGCGATATCGGCTATAGTGCATCTGAAATATCAAAACTCCGTGCAAGCGGTGTTATCTAAGGCGTTTCTGTGCAAACCGGAGACTCTCTAGCATACATCCGCAAAAAATTATGAAATATAGAACAAGATCAGGACACCAAACCGATATGAGCGAAGAAAAAATCATCGGCCGGAAAGAAGACCGCGTCGGACACATAATATTTAATAACCCGGCCAAAAGAAATGCCGTGTCACTGGAAATGTGGGAGCAGGTCAACGCTTTGCTGAGCGAATTCGCACAAGATACAAATCTCCTTGCCTTGATCATAAGTGGCGCTGGCGGCAAGGCATTTGTCTCGGGCGCGGATATCTCGAAATTTGAATCCGAACGTTCCACCAAAGAAGGCTTTGCAAAGTACGCTAAAGCATCAGGTGCCGCATACGAAACGCTGTTTAATTTTCCAAAACCCACAATCGCGAAAATCAACGGCTACTGCATCGGCGGCGGCATGAACATCGCCGTCTGCTGCGACCTGCGTTACTGCGAAGAAGGTTCACGTTTTGGCATTCCCGCTGGCCGCCTGGGATTGGGGTATGGCTACATCGGCGTCAACCGCCTATCCCGCCTTATCGGCGTCGCCAATGCCACGGAGATGTTTTATACAGCCCGCCAGTTTTCAGCCACCGAAGCCCATCATATGGGCCTCGTCAACGCTGTCCTCCCTGTTGATCAGCTCGACGAACACACAAGCAATACCGCTCAAATGATTGCTGAGAACGCACCACTTACAATTGCCACTATCAAAGCGGTCGCGATTGAGATGGGCAAATCCCCGAACCAGCCAGACCACGCCAAACTCGATAAAATGGTTCAAACTTGCTTTGAAAGTGAAGACTACATCGAAGGCCGCCGCGCCTTCATGGAGAAGCGCAAACCAGCCTTCAAGGGGGCTTGATCGCCTGAGAATCCGATCGCCTGAGAATCTGATCCGCTAAAATTTATGCGGTCAGATTCTATCGAAGGCATGAAGCAGTCTCCAAAACAAGGCTTAGAGCACGCACAAACTCTCTCATGCGATTCCATCAAAGATAAACATGCTCTAGGCCGGAAACCATACCAAAATAAAAGGCTGACTTATGAACGACACGACACCAGAGCCAGATCTAAGTCTACGCAAGACCTACCCCTTCTGGTCGGAGGAAAAAATCCGCTTCGGCGATATCGACCGCCAAAACCACGTCAATAATCTGGGCATCTGCTCCTACATCGAAAGTGGCCGCGTTGAGTTCCGCGAACGCGAATTCCCGGAATTTGCCCGCGATCAGAAGATCTCCTGGCTAGTCGTAAATTTCGAAATCGCGTTCAAAGCCACCATCGGCTATCCCGGCGTCGTGGATGTCGGCACTGGCGTTATGCGCATCGGCAAGTCATCCTACGTGCTGGCTCATGGCGCATTCTCAGGCGACCTTTGCGTGGCCACCGCCAAGACAATCACCGTGTTCGGCGACCGTTCAACCGGCTCAAGCCGTCCGATTCCAGACGAACTCCGAACTCACTTCGAAAGATTGCGCATCATCACCTAACCAGCCGAATTAAAGTTCGGCAGACCTCGGCCTGCAGAGAGCCAAATTCACTCTCCATCACTTCAATTGTAGTGGCAGCAAGTTTGGCCGGGCCATAGCCATCGGGCACGCGCAAAATCAATAACAGATAAACGCAGCCGCGTTTGCCGCTAGGTCGAGTAGCAACGCCGGCCCCCGCACAATCAATAGATAAATCGCGCTCACGACCAATAGCGTCACCACCGCGCCAACCGCGATGCGAACAGGACGTGGGGCCATCTCAACCTCCCAACTGCAACATTTTATCAATGCGGAGCTGCAAAACCAAGGCTTGGGGCCTGCTGCCAGCCCGAAATACCAACACCCTAAGTTCCGGCTTCCAACGGTGTCTCCGACATTCCTCGGCCGGGCACTTCATTCTCACGGATAGGCAAATGGATAAGCGCTGCGAAGACTCCAAGCCCGACCGAAACCCACCACATGATGTCATAGGATTGCGTGGCGTCAAACACGCGCCCCCCCATCCACGCGCCAAGGAATGAACCTATTTGATGGAAGAAAAATACAATACCGTAGAGCATTGTCATCCAGGCAGGTCCAAAGAAGGTCGATACCAACCCAGAAGTCAACGGTATCGTCGACAGCCAGAACAGCCCTAAAAGACCACTAAACAACATGACCGTGGCCTCGTTGATCGGAAGAAATAAAAAACCTAAAAATACCGCAGATCGCCCGATATAGATGATGCTTAAACCAAATTTCTTCGATCTTCGCTTCCCCCATTGGCCAGATAGATACGTGCCAGCAAGATTGCCCACCCCAACCAAAATCAACCCGATAACTGCAACCATCGGATCAAGCCCTTGGTCGACCACAAACGATGGCAAATGGATTGCATAAAAAACCACGTGAAAGCCGCACACAAAGAAGCCTGCATTAAGCAACCAAAAACTTCGATACGTGCACGCCTCCCGCAAGGCTTCGCTGAACGATTGTTTTGCAATTCCCGCATCGCGGTCTGGCGGCCGCCCACTAACCGGCCAGGCCAGCGGCAGAATGATCAGCGCGGTGGCAGCCAGAATTGCCAAACTCGTCTTCCAACCAAACTGCGCCATCAACACATGTGTATAGGGCAGCGCAATCAGCATCCCGACGCCACTCCCCATACCAAGCGTTGCAATTGCTGCCGTCCTCTGCTCGACCGGCGCCGCTCTCGCAACCGCGCCAACCAATGAGTTGACTCCGGCACCAGCAACTCCAAACCCTAAAAACACACCCGAAACAAACAAATCGATATCGCTTGTGGCGGAATACATCAGCCACAGCCCGACAACCGTACAAACGGCACCAAACATCACAACCCGGCCAGTGCCATACTTATCGGATACTGCACCTATAAAGGGTGCCGTCACCCCCCATGTGATGTTGGAAATCGCGATGGCAATGCTGAACGCCTCTCGCCCAAGCCCCAGGTCAGCGCTCAGCGGCGTCAGGTAAAGCCCCATCGATTGACGCACACCCATTCCAACCCCGGCAATCGTGGCGCAGGTCAGAATAATTACCCACAATGGCAACCGGTTAATCGGTGGCGCGACAGTTGGATGCATAACATTGGACGACATTGGCAAAATCCCCTGACTAGCCGAGTGACTGGCCGAGCGCGCTTATCGCACACCTCGCCATTCTACTCACCCAAGAAATGCGAAACCTATGGATTAGTTTTACTTATCCATGCTGGTCCAAAAGTCAGATATCTGCCCGGTCATCAAACCAGTATCTGGCCTGTAACTGGCCCGATTCCAAATCTTATCGACGAAACACTAAGCTCTCTTGCTAAGATCGATTCGCCGCACCTTCCCCAGCCCCCGCCGCAATCGACCTTCGCTCAAGTTCCACCACCGGCCCATCACCACTTTCCACACCACGGCCGATCATCTCCACCCGCCGCTCTCCATCCAAATCTGAGATATCATAAAGGTTGTATCTGGCAAGCGGCTCACCATGCCACGACCACGCTGCCGAAGCAGAAGGCACCCCCACCACTGGAAATGACTGCCCCTCCCATGTGCGCCAGGCAAGCATGTTGCGATGGTTATGACCGTGCAAAACAAGCTCCGCCCCGTACGTTAACAGCAATGCCTCCATCTCATCGGCATTCATCAAAGCCCGTCGTGGGCGGGCTTGTCCAACCAACGGCGGATGATGGATCATCACCACCCGAAAAAGCCGGCGCCGGGCAAGCTCATCCAGAGACTTCGCCAACCGCCCAAGCTGATCATGATCAACCAACCCCACTGCACGACCCGGCTTCGTTGGAATAGCGGAATTCACACCAATCAGAGCGATCTTTCCTAAGACCCGCACATAGGGAAACGATGCGGGAGAGAAGCTGGAATACCGGCCATCAGATCGGTCGGAAGGCACACATCCAGAAAAACAATCAGGCCCACCCCCAGCCGAAACAACCGCTTCCCTGCAATCACCGTCATCACTGCCGAATCCACTCATATAGGCCCGCCATCGTCCAATGCCACAATCGCGCCACAACGGTGAATAGATGTCATGATTACCCGGAATGACCGACACATCCGCAGGCCTGCCGAGTTCTTTCAGCCATCTCAACCCACGCTCGTGCTCGGAGGGCATCCCCAGGTTCACCAAATCCCCTGTCACAGCAATATGGTCTGCCCCTTGCGTTCTCAGATCAGCCACCAGTCGCGCAAGCACTTCCGGCCTGTGCATTGATCGTCGCCCTCTTTGCCAATTCAAAAACCCAAGCAGGCGCTTTGCATTCCAGTGGAGAGGCCAGAATGGCGGCAATGGCCCAAGATGCACATCCGACAAATGTGCAAGACGGAAAGAATTGGACATTAAAATCCCTCAAACTCGGCCCAACATGATGCGCTGCCAAACCCGCAGCCTGGCATCCCGATGCAGCCATTACACCATAAGCCCTTGCAATTCCGGATTATACCGCCAACAACCTTCCCCACGGGCAGATATACTTGTTAGACAGATAACTACCCCTGCAATACCGCCGGGCCAGAATATAAATAAGCCGGCAAGCTCATATGGGACGGAAAAGGCCGTGATGCGACAACGAATCGTTAATCGAATGTTGCAAACCTATTGGCGGCTAAGTCGAGCACTCACAATGGGCGCCCAGGTTGTTATCCTGCGCGACGAACGCGAAGTCCTACTGGTCCGCCATACCTATAGGCCCGGTTGGCATTTCCCTGGCGGCGGCGTCGAAAAAAATGAAACCACAACCACGGCCGTCATCCGTGAAATGCATGAAGAGGCCGGCATCAAACCTTGCAGTCCTCCAGAACTCTACGGCCTATATACGAATTTCGTCGTCTTTCCATCAGACCACATTGCTCTATTCATCGTCCGTGACTGGACCCAACCAAAAATCCCATCACCCAATCACGAGATAGCCGAACAACGCTTTTTTCCCGTCGACGCACTGCCGGAAGATACCATGAACCCGGTAAAGCGCCGCCTCGCCGAAATCCTCAATAACGCCCCACGCAGCGAACTATGGTAAAAGTCTTGGTGCCTTCACGCCCAGAACATATCCTCAAAAATTAATCCCTCCAAACGTAGTCAGAAGAACCATTGGTCTCCATCATCACCCGCCAAGCCACATCGGCTGACCTAAAAACCATCGCTGCCCTGCACGCCCTCACGTTTGGGCCAGGCCGCTACACCCGCACCGCCTATCGCATCCGCGAAGGCAGTCCACCTTCAGCGCTCCATTCTCGTGTAGCCCTCCAGGGGGAAAAGATCATCGCTGCCCTCACAATGACCCCGGTGACAATCGGCAATACCACGGGGGCGGCCCTACTAGGCCCGGTCGCAGTTGATCCGGCATTCGCAAAACAAGGGGCTGGGCGTCGATTGATATCTGAAAGCCTGATTGAAGCAAAAGCAAACAACGTCTCACTCATCATTTTGGTTGGTGACATGAGCTACTATGAACGCTTCGGCATGACCCAGGTCCCGCTCGACCAGATCGAATTGCCTGGACCATTTAACCCCGCACGCCTGCTGGCGGCGGAGCTTGAAGCAGGCGCAATCAAACGCTACTCAGGCCTTGTCCGCGCATTACCTGAGTAAACGTCACCTGAAGACAACGCGTCTTAGCGCAGCAACTCGAATATCAGCGGACCAGCGGGGCACGCCCTCTCGCAAAGCCTCCTCCATCCACTCCCTAATGCCATGCGACCACCCATTCCTTGACGACACAATCAGAAACAACACAAATGGTAGCAGGCGAAGAGATCGCACTTGATCATCCAAGTTCCACTCAAACCACTTAGACTAACCCTCTCCGGTCAATTATATCTTCATTCATCCCTCATCAGTCCCATACATTCCAGATACTTAAGTCGTAAAACACAATGATACAAACAGCAGCCCCCAATACCTACGTCGTCGCCGCGCTTTATCAGTTCGCCCCCCTTGACGATTTGCCAGCACTGCAAACTCAGCTGCAAAATGCCGCCGCCGAAGCCCGCACAATGGGCTCATTGTTGATTGCCGCCGAAGGCATTAACGGCACTATTGCCGGCAGTCGTGCCGGCATTGACCACATGCTGAAAACCATTCGCGCCGTGCCGGGTTTTGCTAAATTAACCCACAAAGAATCTCCGGCATACTCACCACCATTCAGACGCATGCGCGTTCGTATCAAGCGCGAGATCGTCACGATGGGAATGCCTGCGGTCGATCCCCTCGAGGATGTCGGCACCTACGTCCCCCCGCGCGACTGGAATGCCCTGATCTCCCAACCGGACGTCATCACCATCGATACGCGAAATGACTACGAAGTAGACGTCGGCCGCTTCCGTGGCGCCATTGATCCCAAAACCACATCATTTCGTCAGCTACCCGCTTGGCTGCGCGCCAACATCGACCCCGACAAATACACCAAGGTCGCCATGTATTGCACAGGCGGCATCCGCTGCGAAAAATCGACCAACTTCATGAAAAGCCTCGGCTTTAACGAGGTCTACCACCTCCAGGGAGGCATCCTGCAGTATCTCGAAGATGTCCCTGAAGAAGAAAGCCTGTGGGAAGGTGCCTGCTATATCTTCGATGATCGCGTCACACTCATGCACGGTCTAGAAATCGGCAATCATCGCATTTGCAACGACTGCGGCTATGTCTTCGAAAACAGCACTGAATGCCATCGTTGCGCGGCAGCCAAAGATCACACAAACCCAGCAGGACCAGAGGAATAGCCCCGCGCGTTGCCTTCGTCTAATGCATTGCCTTCATCCAATGCAGTGCTAACTGCTCAGCACTTAGAGTATTTTGATACAAGCCAAAACACTCTAATCCTCGAACGGATCACGCATCAAAATAGTGTCGTCACGCTCAGGACTTGTCGAAAGCAGCGTTACCGGGCATTCGATCAACTCTTCGATGTGACGCACGTACTTCACCGCCTGCGCCGGCAAGTCAGCCCATGACCGCGCGCCGTACGTGGTATCGCTCCAGCCTTCAAACAGTTCGTATATCGGCTCGACCCGCGCCTGCGCATTGTGCCCAGCTGGCAAGCGATCGATGCGCTGCCCGTCAAGCATATAGCCAACCCCAACCTTGATCTCTTCAAACCCATCGAGAACGTCAAGCTTGGTCAGCGCAACACCTGTGATCCCGCAAACTTTGATTGTCTGCCGCGCCAGCGTCGCATCAAACCAACCGCATCGGCGTTTCCGCCCGGTCACAACTCCAAATTCCTTGCCGCGCTCGCCAAGCCGCTGGCCAATTTCATCATCAAGCTCGGTCGGAAACGGCCCCGAACCAACCCGTGTGGTGTAGGCCTTCGCGATTCCCAACACATTCCCAACCGCCCCCGGCCCAACTCCTGAGCCGATCGCCGCCTGCGCCGCAACTGTGTTCGACGAGGTAACGAACGGATAAGTCCCATGATCGATATCCAACAACGCACCTTGCGCACCTTCAAACAGGATGCGCTTCCCCGAGCGCCGTGCCTGATCGAGCAGATCCCAAGTCACATCCATGAACGGCAGGATCTTCGGCGCAACCTCGGCAAGCTCGTTTATCAACTGTTCCGCGCCAACCTCAGGCTGTCCCAAACCGCGCCTAAGCGCATTGTGATGGACAAGAATTCGATCAACTTTGCCGCTCAACGTGTTGAGGTTTTTGAGATCCTGCACCCGTATCGCTCGCCGCCCCACCTTATCTTCATAGGCAGGACCAATGCCGCGTCCGGTTGTGCCAATTTTACCCGCACCAGCCGCCTCTTCCCGCATCAGATCAAGCTCCCGGTGGAGCGGTAGAATAAGCGTCGCATTCTCGGCAACACGCAAATTCGAATGGTTGATCTCAACGCCCTGCGCAAGCAGCCGCTCAATCTCATCAAGTAGCGCCCAAGGATCGATAACCACGCCATTGCCAATAACCGCAAGCTTCCCCTCGCGCACCACCCCCGACGGCAGCAGTGACAACTTATAGGTTTGCCCGCTGATGACCAACGTATGACCAGCGTTGTGCCCGCCTTGGAAGCGCACGACAACATCTGCCCTCTCAGACAGCCAGTCCACGATTTTGCCTTTGCCCTCATCACCCCACTGAGCACCGACTACAACGACGTTCGCCATTTCACATCTCAATTCAGCAATAAACCCCGGCACAGCACCGAGGTTTTTTCATATAAATTGGTATAGCAAACCTGTCACAAACAAACAGTGCCGCCACAACGCGGCATTTTTGTTCATGGGTTGCCGTCCACCAACACAATCCGCATGTTCTCTATTTGAAATCTGACTTTTTGCGTGCACCGAGCCATTCATCCAGACGGAGGCAACAATTCCGACCGGCACTACCGATATTCGATCTTTTTGCCCGTTGGCCAACTGACTGTGAAGTCGAACTCAAATACCTTTTCTCCATCCGCCCCAAGTTTTCCTTCCCAAGCGAGAATCCCACGCTTGTCCTTCACGTTCTTTTTTGTTGGTGGCGTCTTACTTTTGAATACCACCCTGATGGTATCTTCAAGCGAAACAGGCACTTGATCTAGGATCGAATACGCAATCGGCCGCTCATGCAGGTTCTTGATTGTAATCTTGAATTTCCGCTGATCGGTTCGTGACGATGAAATGAGCCCAGTTTCGCCGCGTTTTTCGCCAGTTACCTTGTACTTAATCCGCACAAGGTCATCCGCACCGAATCCAATTTCATGGCTTTCACCCGCAGCAAGCCGTGGCAACCTGCCATGCCCGACAAAAACCTGATCACGAAACAAAGCGACCTGGCCCGAAAGATATGGCGCGGTTCGTGGCAGCTTGAGCTTGGCATAAAGATAAGCCTTTGCATCTCGCTTCGGCACCGCCCGCACAACGAGCGCCGGTTCCAGTTCCATATCGGAAATCTTTACCCGTTTGGTATTGCCCGCGTTGCCAATCGTAATCAGGTCCGGAACCTTGAATATTGCCTGAAACGCCATTTGCTGAACCTGCGCAACCTGCTCTTTCACGGCGCGCACCATCGCAGGAGCACTCGCCCTTGCCTGCTCCACTTTCCTTTTCGTGCGATATGCACGCACACTCCGCTTACGATAACTATCGCTCTCCAATGCGACAGGCTTAGGCGGCGGAGCAGGCCGGGCAAAATCAATCTTCAGAGGCCGCAAAATCGGAATGCTACTGCGTCCCGAAGGTCTTGTCGTCGACAACGATAGCCGAACACCTTCCCATTTCTCATCCGTCTTTTGCACAACCGCCGCTCGCCGCGTCAAAACCAGCTTCGCCGGCACGTTTTTCGAGCCCGTTTGCAGCCGCGCATCATAAAGCGGCACCCAGCGGGCTTCCCGCACCTGATAACTCACCACCATATCTGCTGATAGCGCCTGCCCCGCGGTGACATTGATCTTGATTTCAGTGCGCTGCACTCGGCTGGGCGCCCAAAGAGCCAGCTTTTTTTCGAGATCTCCAAGCTGCCGCTTAACCTGGCGCATATTGATCATCGTTTTATGTATCGCCGCCCGCACATCAGCCAACCGGCCACCGATCAGATCGAATATCCCTGTCCAATCCGACACACCCGGTCGCACACTACCTTGACCGGACGCCACCGGCTGCGTTGGCAAAGCAGCCAAGTTTTCGATGAATTTCTTTTGTATGTTCTTGGTCGCAACCTCTGAATTCAAGACACTCAATTCATCCTTAAGACGCTCTATATCGGCTTCAATCAGCTTGCGCTCGCGCCCACTAGCATCATCATCATTACGAAAAACAAAGATTCGCCGTACATCAACCGCGCCAATTTGCAGCTCCCCCGAAGAGGTCCCCTTAACCCGAATAGATCGAGGCAGCGCCTGCACAGGCAAGTCGGAAAGCACAACGGTATGCGCGCCCTTTTCGATCCGCACCTTTACCAGTCGTACAACTTCGGCGCCACGAGGAAACACAGTGACCGCATCGACACGTGACGTGCCCTTAATCTCTGCCGCCGAGGCCTGCGTCGCAAACAGCAATGCTGCCGCCATCATCCAAACGCGCATTTCTCAAACCTCCGATAAATCAATCCATAGTGGTTAGAAAAGCAGAAATACGACCAGTTCATGATGCCGGTTCATATGGATGACGTATTGTGCCAACAATCTTCCTGTTAAGAAAACCGTGCTCCCAGACATAGAAACTCTGTCAGACCCGAAATACTTTAGAATACCATCCGGTGCGCACTCATCACCATAGGCAGGCCTTTAATTTTGTCCAACAGCTGATCACTCACTTTGCTATCTACTGCCACCAAACATATTGCATCACCACCCGCCTCATTCCTCCCCAGGTTGAATGTGGCCATATTGACATCCTCCTCACCCATTAACTGACCTAACATTCCAATGAAGCCTGGCTTATCGCTGTTGGTCACATAAAGCATGTTCGGCGTTAATTCCGCCTCCATGTTAATGCCCTTGACCTGGATAATTCGCGGTTTTCCATCAGAGAACACTGTCCCCGCAACTGATCGCGACTGCCGCTCAGTCACAACTGTGAACCGCATATAGCTCTGATATGCTCCCTCTTCACCACGCCGTGTTTCTTCAACCGCAATGCCACGATCCCGCGCCACATTTAGCGCCGACACCATGTTCACGCTATCGGAAAGCAAAGGCCTCAAAACCCCGGCCAACGCTGCAGCCGTCAAAGCCTTGGTATTCACATCCGCAATATCACCGGCATATTCGATGCGAATTTCTTTCAAACCCGTCTCCGTCAACTGACCCGCAAACGAGCCCAGCTGATCGGCAAGCTTGACGAACGGCTTCAGTCGTGGCGCTTCCTCAGCCGAGATGTTGGGGAAATTAATTGCATTTGATATCGCCCCCGACAGCAAATAATCCGACATCTGCTCGGCAACCTGCAATGCCACATTTTCCTGCGCTTCAGAGGTTGCCGCCCCAAGATGAGGCGTACAAATAACGTTTGGAATCTCAAACAGTGGGTTGTTTCTGGCGGGCTCGGTCTCAAACACATCAAACGCTGCCCCCCCCACATGCCCTGACAAAAGCGCTTCTGCCACCGCCGCCTCATTGACCAAACCACCACGCGCACAGTTAATAATCCGAACACCCTTTTTGGTCTTCGCCAGCGCTGCCGCATCAATAATGTTCCGGGTCTTATCGGTCAGCGGCGTATGTAGTGTGATGAAATCAGCCCGTTGTAAAAGCTGATCGAGCTCCACTTTCTCAACCCCAATCTCAACTGCCCGCTCAGGTGTAAGAAACGGATCAAACGCGATCACCCGCATCTTTAGACCAATGCCACGATTGGCAACAATCGAACCAATATTGCCACAACCGATCACACCAAGCGTCTTGCCGGTAATTTCGACGCCCATGAACTTGGATTTTTCCCACTTGCTGGCCTTTGTTGAAAGATCAGCCGCCGGAATTTGGCGTGCCAGCGCGAGCATCATCGAGATCGCATGCTCAGCCGTCGTGATCGAATTCCCGAACGGCGTATTCATCACAATGATGCCCTTCGTCGTGGCCACCTTCACGTCAACATTGTCGACACCGATACCCGCCCGCCCGATGACACGAAGTTTTTTGGCATTACCAAGGATTTTCTCGGTTACCTTGGTTGCCGAACGAATAGCCAACCCGTCAAACTCACCAATCATCGACAGCAGACGATCCTTGTCTTTGCCAAGATCCGGTTCGAACACTACCTCAAGACCGCGGTCCTTAAAGATCTGAACTGCCGTCTCGGACAACTTGTCGGAAATCAAAACGCGAGGTGTCATGAGTGTGTCTCCAGTGAATGCGTAACGCGAGTTCACGCGCCGCTAAGAAAAATCGAAATTCAATGAAAGCCAATGTAATGAAGGTCCAAGAGGCATGGGGCGCCCAAGCTCTGCCCTGCCGGTGCCCTTGTTATTGCCTATCAGAGGCTATAATCGAGCACCTTAAGCCGAGTTGCCGAGTGCCATTTTCGCTTCTTGAAATGCCCAATCAAGCCAAGGCGTTAGCAACGCTACGTTACCCACCTCGATCGTCGCCCCGGTCCAAATTCGCAGGCCCGCTGGGGCATCACGATAAGATCCGATATCGAGCGCTACCCCTTCTCGATCAAGACGTCCCACCAGATCCTTGGCAAACGCTGCCTGCTCATCATCTGTCAGGCTTGCGATCTCAGCATCCACAATCTTCAAACAAACCGATGTGTTCGACCATGTAGCCCGATCAACAGCCAGATTATCGACCCAGGGCGTCTGCGCAATCCAATCAAACAACACCTGAGCATTGGCATCGGCCCGCCCCATCAGCGCATCAAGCCCGCCAAGTTCCTCCGCCCAAGCCATCGCATCCAGATAATCCTCGACGCAAAGCATAGACGGTGTGTTGATGGTCTCGCCCTTGAAAATCCCCTGATTAAGCTTGCCACCCTTAGTCAGCCGGAAAATCTTCGGCAACGGCCGTGGCGGCGTGTAGCTTTCAAGCCGCGCAACTGCCCGTGGCGACAATACCAACATGCCATGTGCCGCCTCCCCCCCCATCACCTTCTGCCAGGAGAACGTCACAACATCCGTTTTTGCCCAATCTATTGGTTGCGCAAATGCAGCCGACGTCGCGTCAGCAAACGTAAGCCCCTCACGATCAGCCGGAATCCAGTCATAATTCGGCAGCCGCACGCCTGACGTCGTCCCATTCGAGGTAAACAACACATCGCGCGCAAAATCGACGCTTTGCAAATCCGGCAAGTGGCCGTAATCCGCCTCAATCACCCGGCAATCTTCAATTTTAAGCTGCTTGACTGCGTCCGTCACCCAACCTGAGCCAAAGCTTTCCCAGGCCAGCATATCGACACCGCGCGCACCCAACATCGTCCACATCGCCAACTCGAAGGCACCCGTATCGGACGCCGGCACAATGCCACAAACATAGCTATCGGGAATGCCAAGGATGCTGCGTGTTTTGTCTATCGCAAGCTTCAAACGAGCCTTGCCTTCTTTCGCGCGGTGCGAACGGCCAAGGAAAGCGTTGGCAAGAACTTCAGGCGACCAGCCCGGCCGTTTGGCGCAGGGCCCAGAGGAGAAATGCGTATTGGCCGGCTTTTCAGCCGGCTTCGATAGTATCGTCATCGATCTATCCTTCCAGATAGTGGCCTCCCGTTGGGGGGAGGTGGCCCATCGCCCCGGTGCCACGCAACCTGGAAAAAGTCAATTGTTACCATTCTTAAGGTCGAATTCGTCGCTATCGCGATATCAAAACTATCACTCACCTGACAAGACACACCACCAGACATCGGTCTAGCATTGCCAAAACCAAAAAGTCTTTAATCGATAAATCCTAGGCCAATGAATCTTTGGCCGAAAATCTAAGGGAGAACCTTGATGACCCGCCCCGTCCGTTTCGCAATCCAAGTATCCGCTGTTGCTGATAAAGGCGCATCTGACCGCCAGATGTACAAAGAAGCTATCATTGACGCCAAACTTACCCAGGAACTCGGCTACGACGCCGCCTGGATGGTCGAACATCACTTCTCCGACTATCACCCAACACCTAATCCCCTCATACTGCTCTCCCATATCGCGGCCGCCTGCCCCGGGCTCGGCATCGGCACCGCAGTGATGGTGCTCCCCTGGTATGACCCCGTGCGCTATGCAGAAGACATCTCAATGCTCGCATCTCTCGTCGAGGGCCCTCTCTATATTGGCATGGGCCGTGGCACCGCAAAACTCGAATACGACGCCCTACGCATACCCATGGGCGAAGCGCGCGAGCGGTTCAAAGAGTGTTGGGAAATCACCCAGCTGGCCCTCAAAGGCGAGCCTTTTTCCTACACCGGCCGCTACGTGAACATTGAACAACCAATCACAATCCGCCCCCTATTGGAAAATAGTCGCGACATCCAGTTCTTCGGTGCCATCGGCTCTCCTGCGAGTGCCGAAATCATGGCGGATCTTGGTCTCACACCGCTCACACTGGCTCAGTTCCCTGATCACATGCTCATCAAAATCCTTCAGCGCTGGTCTGCCAAAGCCAAAGCAAATAACCAGCCTGCCCCCGCCACCTTGCCAATCTCAGCCAAATGCTTCATCGGCGACACCGATGAAGCCGCGCGCGAAGAAGCCCGTGATCACCTCGCCCATTTCTACCGCCTGCAAGCCGAGCATTACACAACCGACACCACCCAGTGGGGCGACATCCCAGGCTATGAGCAGTTTGCAAAGATCATGTCCAACATGAAACAAATGGGAGATCCCACTCAAAACGACCCAATTCTAGATCGCAACTTGGTCGGCTCCCCGGAAACGGTTGCTCGCCGCATCAATGAGCTCAGAGCCATCGGTTTTGACTATATCCTCGTCTCCAACGCCACCGCCGAGGTGCCGCGCGAAGCCCGCCACCGCATGATGCGGCGGTTCGCAGAAGAAGTGATACCACTGGTCGCAGAGCTTCCCGTCCCGGAAGCCCCCGTCTTAGCGGCCCGCGCCGCAACATAAAACGTCTTCCCGGCTCGTCTCCCAAAACAAATAAAAACGATCTATTGAGGAAACAAAACAGTGGCAAAAAGCGAAACTGCAACCAGCACCAAAGCCGCACCCTCCACTCACATCGCCATCCGCCAGGAGTGGCTGGACCGCGTCAAGGAGACAATCCTGGAACCGGACCTGCCCATCGTCGACCCCCACCACCATCTGTGGGATCGCGCAGGTTGGCACTATTTATTAGATAACTTGCTCGCCGACACAAACTCCGGCCACAACATTGTTGCCACGGTGTTTGCTCAATGCCGGGCCTTCCATCGCGCCGATGGGCCGGAAGAAATGCGGCCTATCGGCGAAACGGAATTTGTCAAAGGCGTTGCCGCCATGGCCGATAGTGGCGCCTATGGCAAAACTCGCGCCTGCCTCGGCATCGTCAGCCACGCCGATATGTTGTTGGGCGACCGCGCCGAAGCAGTATTGGAAGCCCACATCCAAGCCGCCGGCGGTCGCTTTCGCGGCATCCGCCACATCACCGCCTGGGATGAAGACCCCGCTCTGATGATCTCGGGTTACACACCCAAGCGCCATGAATTGGCCGATCCCGCTTTCCGCGAAGGCCTGAAAACCCTCGGCCGCATGAACCTGACGTTCGACGCCTGGCTCTATCACCCCCAGATCGACGAGCTCACAGCCGCAGCTAAGGCCTGCCCCGATACCCAAATGGTAATCGACCACGCCGGCGGGCCGCTCGGCTATTCCTCATACCAAGGCCAGCGTGAAGCCCTATTTCCTCGCTGGGAAAAATCCATCAAAGCCCTTGCCGAGTGCCCAAACGTCTTCGTGAAACTTGGTGGCTTGGGCATGCGGATCAACGGCTTTGGCTTTGAAGACGCGGCTGCCCCCCCTTCCTCCGAAACGCTGGCAGCCGCCTGGAAACCCTACATCGAAACCTGTATAGATGCCTTCGGTACTGAGCGCTGCATGTTTGAAAGCAACTTCCCAGTCGATAAGGGCTCGTATAGTTATCCTGTATTCTGGAACGCCTGCAAACGGCTGGCATCTAGTGCCTCTGCCTCTGAGAAAGCAGATTTATTCGCTGGCACCGCAAAACGATTCTACAAACTTCCCGACCTAACCTGAAGCCAACACAGTACTGCAAACTCTAATCCAAACCCAGCAGGCACCGCGTTGCCCTGTCAGCCAAACCTCAAAGGCTAGAAGTCAAACTTATGAGCACCACCGATCCCAAGCCGGTATCCACGATCCCAGTCCTCACCGTCACTAACGGCAAAGCCCTGGTCCGCCTAAACCGCCCCGCCGAGCACAATCGGCTGGAGCCAGCAGATCTTGATGCCCTAGTGGGGATATTCGATACCGTTGCCAAAGACAGCAACATCCGTGTGCTCATTCTCACTGGCACTGGCAAAAGCTTCTCCTCTGGCTTCCACATCGGCGCCTTGGCCGAACGCAAAGATGCCGAAAAGAACGCCCCTCCCACCGCACCCGTCGATAATGGAGAACCAGACGCATTTGAAGCTATGGTCGACCGGCTCGAAGATCTACGTGTCCCAACCATTGCCGCCCTGAACGGCGGCGTTTACGGAGGTGCCACCGATCTCGCCCTCGCCTGCGATTTTCGCATTGGCGTCGATAGCGCACGCATGTTCATGCCCGCCACCCGCCTTGGCATCCTGTACTATCACAGTGGCCTCCGTCGGTACGTCTCGCGCCTCGGCCTCGACAACGCCAAGCGGCTGTTTCTAACCTCAGCCCCGGTCAACGCCGAAGATCTTCTGAGGATGGGCTACCTCAATCAAGTCGTCCCCGCCGCAGAACTCGACACCACGGTAGACGCACTCGCAACCCAAATAGGAGGCAACGCCCCGTTGGCCTTGGCGGCAACCAAAACGGCGCTCAACGACATTGCCGCTGGTCGCTACGACCCAGTCGAACATGCAGCCGCACGCGCAAAGTGCTCAGACTCAGCAGACCATGCCGAAGGCCTCAAAGCCTGGACCGAAAAACGCACCGCCGTCTTCACGGGACGCTGAACCTCAATAGGACTAGGACTGCTGCATCCGGGCACTTCTATTAGGAAAAAACAGCTCTGACGCCAGGAAAACCTTCAGGAAAACTTGTGCAAATCCTGTGAATCAGTTCCCCTTCCAGCAACTTCAATTGCTGGAAGGCTATCCGAATGCCCTACAATCAACCATCTCAGCCAGCAGTCCCGTCTCCGCAGCAATCTACCTCTAACCCTTTACCTGCAGCAAACAGCTCAATCACTTCTCGCCAAGCCGCAGCGCGCAAAACCACATTGAGTATGCTCGTTACAACGGTCCGCAACAAACGCGTCGAACGAATTCTTGATCGCGTACAGCGCCAGCGCGAACGCTCGCACAGGCGCAATCGCGACCGGTTATTCCTACACGCTCGGCAAATAGCATTCAGCCAGTCAGGCACGCCGGCATCCGCCTAAAAGTCGCGTTCTCAGCTCTAAGATCTGATCATTTTTGAGCGAAGCAATTTTCGCTGCGACCTAAGGCGTGAAGCAGTATCTAATGCAAATACCACGAGCACGCGCAAACTCTCTCACGTATTTCTATCAGAGATAAATGTGCTCTATGGGCAAGAAAGAAATTCTTGCCCATCGGTATAACTCGATCTAATTCCAAAGCATTCTAGTTGACATCCCACCGCACGCCAACACGCAGCTGATGCTCATGCTGATCGTCAAAAGAGATCCGGCTGGATGATCCATTCACAGTCAGATCGGCATGCGTCGCACCCATATAGAGATAGCGATAATTCAGATCGAGTTTGGTCGAGTGCGATATATTGTAAGTCACCCCGGCCATAAGCGCGGCTGCCAGTGTAACCGTATGCTCCTTGCTATTGGAGCTATAAGAACGTCCTGCTGTGGGAGTTGTGGGCGAAACACAAGGGAGGACGCAGTTCATCTCAACCGTATCATTTTTTCGCTCAAGTTCATTATAGGCAAACCCAAGGCCAAGACCAAAGTAGGGCTTGAGACTGCCATACCGGCCAACATCATAATAAGCATTTGCCAAAAAGATGCCTGACCGTAGCGTCGTGCTGTCCCGCACTGTCCCGCTAACAGATGATCCTAGGAGAGGACCACTTGCATCGTAATTGTAAGTGCCATCAATCTTCACTTCGGCGCGAGAACGCGCATCCATTGTCAGGTCTGTCCGAAAACTCGGGCTCCAGTAATAGCCGACCCCAACCCCAAACGTCGCAAATGTCTCGAAGTCTTTATTGAAGAAAAACGAAGTGAAGTTACTGCCACCCAGTGAAAATGGTGTTGGCACCCCTAAAACAAGTGGTCCGTCAACATCACCATATTGAATGCCGCGTTCGCTCACATTTGGCTGATTGCCCAATCCAATGCCCACATCAGCGCGGAAATACCATTGCGCGCTATATTCAGGAATCGGCGTTGGCGCAGGCACCGGCACTGCCGAACCGCGCATACCTTTAAGCCCACCCGAACCGTAATCCCAGTCACCGGCAACCGCCGCAGTGCTCATCGAGGCGCAGGCAACAAGACTGGCCAACATCAGTTTTGCAAAAGAGGCCTTCATCATTTTCGATCCTTCAAATTGCAGTGACACTCAAGCCTCACAAACGAGTCTTACCGAGCCATTGCCGTCTGGTGCCAATGAGGCGAAGCCCACCTGTTCTGCGTCCGGAGAAATGATACATTCACTGAAACGCAGAACAACAACACCGGATAATTCAACAGAAAGACCAAAGTCAAAAACACAGACAAATTCGTTTAGTAGCGAGGTGGCACGAACACCGCCCACCCGTATTCTTTATGCTAATCTCACCGCCAGCATCCCTACCGACGTTCGCACTCCACCTGTCTTCGCATCACCCGGATAAAGAAAGCGATAGCCGAGATCGAGATGCAGCCCGCGTCCAGCTACACGCGTAAACGGGGCATCCTTCATGTCACCGCCAACCATCTTCGAGCGCGCCAGGTTGATAAAAGCACCACCATAAAGATCAGCAGACTGCACGACCCCGACACCCGCAAAAAGCAGTGCAGTCGCCAGCATTATGGATTTCCGAATTGAGCTCATCCCCGCCTCCTCCTGCCGAACATCGGCACTGCACTGGCCGGATTCGAACACCTACCGGAACTGTTCTGCTCCAGATAATCAGCGAGAAGACTTAAGGGACGTTTAATAAACGCCTCAAAATAAGACACTGCGAACGAAAATGAGCATTCCCTCAACAAACGAATGAGGTTATCAGCATATTTATGATGATGCCGCAGCCAAATTATATGAATTTATTATCAGCAAGTTAACCGGCAGAGAACACGGCGCCTGCAGAGCTATTCGCCCGTAACAATTCTAGTGGGAGGGAGGAGAGAGAGGAGCCAAATACAAAACACAGCGCTATTCAGCCGCGTCTGCGCGGTTAGCTGCAACTCGCACGGCTTCAACAATTTCCCCGACAACATTCGATACTAGCCCACCATCATCGCCTTCCGCCATAACCCGAATAACCGATTCAGTACCCGAAGGACGGATCACTAAGCGGCCATTATCGCCGAGTTTTTTCTTCCCCAAATCAATGGCTCGAAGCACCTCGGCATCCTCAAGTGGCTTGCCACCTGAATAGCGCACGTTCGTAAGCAACTGCGGCAAAGGCTCAAATCGGCGGCAAACCTCGCTCACCGGCCGCCCCGTCGAGACCACAACAGCAAGTACTTGTAACGCGGAAACCAACCCATCCCCCGTCGTCGTGAAGTCAGACAGCACAATATGCCCTGACTGCTCACCGCCCACGTTATGGCCATGCTTACGCATATGTTCCACCACATACCGGTCCCCCACCGGCGTTCGCGCCATCGAAAGGCCAAGTCCCTTCAAATAGCGCTCAAGCCCCAGATTCGACATCACAGTTGCTACGACACCGCCAGCCGAAAGCCGGCCCCTCTTGTGCCAGCTTTCCCCGATCACAGCCATCAACTGGTCGCCATCGACGATTTCCCCATGCTCATCAACAATAACGACACGGTCAGCATCTCCGTCCAGCGCAATACCGATCTCGGCTCGCACTTCACGAACTTTTTCGATCAACAAATCTGGCGCAGTCGAACCACACTTCAAATTGATGTTGCGGCCATTCGGATCAACCCCGACCTTGATGACTTCCGCACCAAGCTCCCACAGCACCTGTGGCGCAACCTTGTATCCCGCCCCATTCGCACAATCGATAACGATCCGCATGCCATCAAGCCGCAGATGTCTTGGCAAGGTCCGCTTCGCAAATTCGATGTAGCGCTCCCCCGAGCTTTCCACCCGCGTCGCACGCCCAATTCGATCAGCCGGCGCTAATAGCTCCGACTCATCGGTATCCATTAGCTTTTCAATTCGCTGTTCCATTTCGTCGGAAAGTTTATAACCCTCAGCATCGAACAGCTTGATGCCATTGTCGTTGTAGGGGTTGTGGGAAGCCGATATCATCACTCCCATGTCGGCCCTCAGAGATCGCGTCAGCATGGCAACCGCCGGTGTCGGCAAAGGGCCCAGCAGGAATACATCGCAACCAGCCGCGGTAAAACCTGACATCAAGGCAGACTCGATCATATACCCAGACAGCCGCGTATCCTTGCCAATCACCACTCGTTGTCGGTGAGTTCCCTTGTTGGGAAACACCCGCCCAGCCGCCAGCCCCACGCGCAAAGCCATCGTTGACGTCATTGGATGCTTGTTAGCCAAGCCTCGAATACCATCAGTTCCAAAATAACTACGCGTCATTTTCCGCCCCTTAAACCTTGGCCATCATTGAGAGTTCGTTGGCGCCATCCACTCATTTATGCCGCATAGCATTGGCCCTTTTGTGAGCTATATGCTTCCACCACCCATCACACTATAAAAGCAGTCCATCGCAAGAAATATGTGCCACATCAATGCAACTGTCGCGGATCAGAGAATCATCGCATAGCTGACCATAAAGTACTCTCCGCAATCCAGCCTAACCAATCAACGCCGCCACACGCTAAGCCACCAGCCATGCCACAATTGCGGCCCACCAAGCCCGCAACAGCTAACAACACCACAACAACGCCAGTAGTAAGATAAAAAAACCAGTAAAGAGGGCCAAATGGCATATTTCGTAGCAGTCGCCAACCGAAAGGGCGGTGTCGGAAAGTCCACCATCTCGGTCATGCTGTCCTACGCATTCTCCGTCTGGTCTGGCAAAAAAGTCTTGCTGATCGACTTAGACGCACAGTCAAACTCCTCTCTCATTCTTCTTGGTGGTGATCGCTGGATCGACGCACAGCGCACCTCGCGCAACGTCGCCGCATACATTGAAGATCGACTCTACTCGATAGAGCAAACGAGAATTCGCGAATATATCCTCTCCAACGTTGGCGACATCGAACTTGAAACAGGCGAGCCACCGAACCTCTCCCTCTTGCCGGGCTCTCTAAATTTCGAGGAAATGCAAGACGAACTGATCACCTTTTACTCTAGAAACAAAACCCCTTACCGCCAGGCACAAATGCGCTGCGCAGACCATTTTCGTGCGGCATTCAGCTTTGCCCGCTCGCAGGCCGATATCGTCATCATGGATTGTGCGCCCGGACTTTCAAACGCCACCGCCGCAGCCTTAAAACTCGCCAACAAAGTCATTGTACCATTCCGCCCCGATGCCGTTTCCGAATTCGCTGTTGACCGGATCTCTCAGATTATCGAAGGTCATAAATTCGATAAAGTCCTCGCAAT
>Ga0209345_10001434_pt1 | contig 28454 bp, 26 predicted proteins | sample Cruoilmetagenom7_FD_187294 | JGI IMG/M metagenome (GOLD analysis project Ga0209345, IMG submission 187294) | Oil polluted marine microbial communities from Coal Oil Point, Santa Barbara, California, USA - Sample 7 (SPAdes) (version 2) | ecosystem: Environmental > Aquatic > Marine > Oil seeps ...
AACCCTGCTCTTATTCAAACTTCCGACGAGGCGGGAAGATAGAAAATATCCCCGCTGGGTGAAACCCAAACCATCTAAATACCCTCATAAAAAGAAAAATGCCAGTTAGCTTAACTGACTGGCATTAGGCCTAAGCCTCTTTGGTTAAAACAACTAATAAAATTATTTTAAGGTTAATAGATGATTAACAAGGTTAATGTAATCTTGTTCAAAATCACTTCTATCCAAACCTTTAGGATCAACACGATATTTGCCATTAACAATCACTGTCGGTACACCGGTTAATGCACCTTTTTTAGCAAAGTAGTCTTGCTGCTTTTTCATGTTTTTAGCTTTACTAGCCACACCAAAGCTTTTCATTAATTTATCGAATTTTTCACCGTCAGCACCGTTAAGGACAAAAATATTACGGATATCTTTTTCTGAAGTAAATACCGCTTTTTGCACGTGAATATAGTTAAACAGTGCAGCAATCACTTTTTTCTCCACACCCATTTGGTAAGCGACAACAACGGCTTTGCTCAACATTTGCTGTATTTTAGGTGATGCCGCACGTAAGAAGTCAACATGATTCATTTCAAACGCTGTGTCGGCAGGGATTGAAGTTTTTAGTTTTGCCATAAAGGGTTCAAATTGAAAACAATGTGGGCAATAAAATGAGAAAAACTCACGAACTTCTGACTTAGTGGTGATTTCGTCACTCACTTTAGTGTAATGCTCGCCTTCAGTATAATTTGCCGCAAAGGCGAATACTGGTAATAACATTAAAGCGAATAAACTCACTAACTTTTTCATAAAATTACAATTCCTAATCATTAATAAATAAAAATCAATAGCGTCATGCATGCTTAATAAGGCAATAAACTCAACGGAGGTTGTTGTAATGCTGACATCTGCTCTTTCAGCATAAGAATTTGCTGTTCCCAATATTTCTCAGTATTAAACCAAGGGAAATTATGAGGAAAAGCAGGATCTTTCCAACGTTTACATAGCCATGCCATATAGTTAACTACTCGCATAGTACGCAATGATTCAATTAAAGGCAATTGATTGACCTCAAAGTTGTGAAACTCATCGTAGCCAGTCAATATCGTATCAAGCTGCAATAATTGCTGCTGACGGTCACCACTTAACATCATCCAAATGTCTTGCACTGCTGGCCCCATTCGACAATCATCAAGATCAACAAAGTGCGGTCCAGCCTCAGTCCATAAAATATTTCCGGCATGACAATCGCCATGTAAACGAATTTGCGACTGAGGTTGATACTGCTTACTCGCAACCGCAATCACTTGTTCTAAAATAGTAAAAAAAGGCAATGTCAAACTTGCGGGAACGAACGCCGAATCCTCAATAGTTTGCTGAGCTTGTTGTAGCATTTCTTCACTATTAAATGTCGGTCGCTCAACAAACGCCTTCTTAGCCGCGATAGCATGAATACGTCCTAGAAATCGTCCCATCCATTCCAGTTGCTCTAAATTATCAACCTCAAAGATACGACCGCCACGACAAGGAAATATTGCAAAATAATATCCCTGATATGAAAATAAAGATTCACCATTAATTTTTAACGGCGCAACTAGAGGCAACTCATTAGCGTCTAGTTCAAAAGCAAAATCGTGCTCTTCCCTAATTTGCGCCTCCGTCCAACGCTGAGGCCGATAAAACTTAGTAACATATTTAGTTTTATCAATATCATGAAACTGATAAACACGATTTTCATAACTGTTTAACGCCAGTAAGCCGCTATCAACCGTTAAGCCGGTACTTTCTAAGCCATCAAGGATCAAGTCTGGTGACAGCGAAGTAAAATCAAATACCGCCATTAGCGCTTATTAAAGAAGCGACTTTCGTGTTCAAGCATAACCTCATCCGTATCTGACACTAATTCAATAACAAAACTTATATCTGTCATATAACCTTCTAATTCATATGGATCAACCGAAATGCTGATGGGCAGAGTATACACTTTTGCTGCTTTAACAAGTATCTCTTGTTCACCGTGCCATTTGGTGTTGTTAATACCTTTTACTGATAGACGATAATGATTATCTTTTTGTGATTTATTGAGAATTTTAAGCGTATAAACATTCTCAATATCGCCATTAAAGTTTTCTTTGGCTAATTCATTCCTATCACGAATAATATCCATAGAAACCGGTGCTCTATTGGCCATTTCCAAGATCAACAAGCTCGTCATTACCAGCAAAACTATGGCATAGCCAATCAGCTTGCCACGAACAAAATTAACTTTTTTACCCGCTAATTCATGCTCTGTGGTGTAACGAATTAAGCCTTTATCATACTTCATTCGCTCCATAACACCGTCACAAGCATCGACACAGGCACCACAGTTAATACATTCATATTGTAAACCATTACGAATATCAATACCTGTTGGGCAGACCTGAACACATAAATTGCAATCTATACAGTCACCTAAACCAATTTCTTTAGGATCTTGCTTTCTTGCGCGAGGGCCACGATTTTCACCACGTTTAGCATCGTAAGAAACGGTTAAGGTGTCTTTATCAAACATTGCTGATTGAAAGCGTGCATACGGACACATATGTAGACACATAATTTCTCGCATCCAACCTGCATTACCATAGGTACAAAAAGCAAAAAACCACACCGTGGCCGCTAAAGCAAATGAAGCATTAAAGGTAAAGAAATCAACAAAAACTTCCCGCATTGGCGCAAAGTAACCGGCAAAGGTTAACGCCGTTAAAATCGAGAAAAAGCCCCAACAAAAGTGTTTCAGCGCTTTACGCCAAAATTTATTAATGTTCATCGCTTGGCTATCGAGCTTCTTACGTTGGTTAGCGGTGCCTTCTATTTTTTCTTCAAACCAGATAAAAATGAAAGTCCAAACGGTTTGTGGACAAAGATAGCCACACCAAACACGGCCTAAGAAAGTGGTAATAAAAAACAGTAGAAAAGCACCAAGAATAAAAATCCATGCCAGCAAGGTTAGATCTTGTGGCCAAAGTGTCACACTCCATAAGGTAAAGCGTTGTTCACCAATATCAAATAAAATCGCTTGATGACCGTCATATTGCAACCAAGGTAAAACAGCAAACAAAGCAAGAAAGAAAAAGTTCATCTTTTGACGAAGTTTTTGAAATACGCCTTTTACTTTACGTACATAAATTTGATCGCGGGGTTTATATGCATCGTTTTTTGCTGGTTGATGAATTTCAACATTTTTAATCGGAATTTGATTACTGACTTTAATGTTATTATCTTGTGATTTCAAAGCGGATCCTTTAGTTCGATAATGCGGGTCAATTATAACGAATTGGCACTGATTACCTATCAAAAAATAGCAAAATATTGCTTTGTTAATAGAAAATTGATTACTCTAGGACTATTGTCATTAAAATTTTGTCCAATTAAAGCATAATGATATCTACGGTCGATTAAATAATAACATGATGTCGTTCATTATTTATCCGTACATCTTAATTATAAGGCAGGGTATGAAAAAATCATTGATCTTAATCGTGGCAGCTGCGTTATATTTTCATTTTTATCCTAATGAAAAGCTAAATAGTTGGTTGTTAGAACAAAAAGCTATGGTGTTGAGTTATTTTTCCGATGCTACCGATACAAAAATACGCTTGAAATCAGATAAAATTTATCAAGATTTGTCACGCGATTTTGCTCAGTTTAATGCTCAAGAACAAGCCTACCTGGCGGAAATTACTCGTAACCGTGACAAAGTGAAAAGTTTTTACCAAACATACTGCCTCAATAACAAGCAAACACCGAAATTACATCGAGACAATTTAATTAAAGTCTGTCAGACCATCAGCCAATACAGTAATTTATTGTAATTAGGGTTACTTAATAGACGATTAGCTGACGCACTAATCGTCGAACTATTAAACCGATATTTTAGCCAATACATTGGCAAACTCATCAGCGCTGACTTGCTCTAAAGCATGCTTTTTGTCGCGAATAGTCCAATGACCATTAACCATGACATCTAATACCGGATTTTCACGATTAGCAAAAATCATACTATCAAGTAAATGTCTGTCATCATGAGCATATAAACGCAATTGACTATCATCTAACACCAATAAATCGGCTTGCTTACCTATGGCTAAAGCACCGGTGTTGCTATTGGTACTTTGCGCACCACCTGCCGCAGCTTGTTGCCATAAGTTAGCACCAACAGATTTTTCATCCTTACCTGTTAACAATGCACGTTGCTGCTTATTTAAGCGTTGGGCATACTCAAGCCAACGTAGCTCTTCAATCGGATTAACTGAAATATGACTATCAGAGCCAATAGCAAAAGTGCCCTTTTCAGCTAAAAACTCCTCGGTAGGGAAAATACCATCGCCTAAATTAGCTTCCGTCGTTGGACAAATACCCGCAATTGCTTGGTTAGCAATAATGCCCTGACGCTCTTGTTCATTAATATGTGTCGCGTGAATTAAGCACCAATGCTTATCTAGCTCAGCATTATCTAATAACCACTGCACCGGCCGTTGACCATAATGAGCTAGACAGTCTTCCACTTCTTTTTGCTGCTCAGCAATGTGAATATGAATAGGGGCTTGTCCATCAAGCGCTCTGACATGCTTAACTGCTGCTAACAATGAACTTTTATCAACCGCACGTAATGAATGCGGTGCGATACCGACATTACAATTAGCTTGTAATTTGGCAAGCTCAAAACACTCACTGACAAGATCATTGAATTGCGCAACGGAATTAATAAAACGTTGCTGGCCGGCATTAGGCGCCTGAGTATCAAAACCACTAAATCGATACAACACGGGCAATAACGTTAAACCGATACCGGATTGTTTAGCGGCAGCAAAAATTGCCTGCGCCATTGCTGATAAGTTGGCGTAATTTTCACCATTAATATCATGATGAAGATAATGAAATTCAGCCACACGGGTATAACCCATTTTCAACATTTCGATATAAAGTTGGCTCGCAATGACTTCTGCATCTTGAGAACTTAACTGTCCCAAAAACTTATACATAATATTGCGCCAAGTCCAAAAGCTATCTTGACCTTCACTGCCTTGTTCGCTAAATCCGGCAAAAGCGCGTTGAAAAGCATGGGAATGACAATTAACCATACCAGGAATAACGACACCTTTTGCACGTTCAGCACCTACGGTTTCGCCATCAACAATGTCAGTAATAATACCCTGTTCTATGGTCAAGGTTTGCTCATTAGCCCAACCATTTGCTAACAATATTTTTTTCGCAAAAAGTTTCATAACAACGCTCCGTTAATTGTGGCTAGTTTTAGCAAAAGTTATTAGGTTTTTTACCAAGGCAGCAAGTTTTGCTTGTACCTGTAGCGCTAAGCTTTCGTTGTATGTCATTGCTTGCTCATTCATGTAGGTTCGCTGTGATAACTCTAATTGTACGGCATGAAAACCATTATCAGGTTGGCCAAAAGCACGGGTAATATAACCGCCTTTAAAGCGACCATTACAAACCATGGTATAAGGGGCGTAATCTAAAGCGGTCAAAGTGGAAATAAGCTCAGCAGAGCAACTCTTACCATCCGCGTTACCAAAATTGAAATCAGGTAATTGGCCCTGAAAAAAGCGTGGTACTTGTGAACGAATAGAATGTGCTTCAAGCAATACCGCTTGACCAAACTCAGTCTTTATTGCCTGCATAGTTGACGCTAGTGCCTGATGATAAGGCTGCCAATAATTGGCAACACGCTGACCTATTTGTTCTGCGTTAGGCGCTTTACCCTCTTGATATAATGGCGAAAGATCAAATGCAGTGGTCGGGCAAAGTTCGGTATTGTTTGCACCTGGATATAAATCAACACCATCTGGATCACGGTTTAAGTCAATGACATAACGACTATATTTAGGGATTAAGATAAAAGCACCTAGCGCTTGCGCAAAGGCATACAAACGAGCCATATACCAATCGGTATCTGACACTTCACGGCCTTTAGCTGTCATAACGGTAGCAATATCATCAGGTATTTCTTCGCCATTGTGCGGCATGCTAATCAGTAAAGGCACAGAGCCTTTAATTAAGGTGTAGCTAGTAGACATATAACCTCTTTAAATTGTATATACAACTTTGTTGTTGGTAATTTACCACGCAACAATAAGAACATGAACTACTTTATTTATTTGAGTAAAATATAATCGCTTCTATCAATAGCTGACATAAGTTTAATGATTACCGCTAAGATCAGGTGTAATAAAGGTCATCAGTGCTAAAGCACTAGGCATTATCGCTTTATTATTCTAAGCTAGGATGACGCTGCACATTTTGTCTTATCGGTATCGAGCAATGACAATCTATTTTATAGATTGATATATTCTAAATTAATCGATTTATATTTATAATAAAAATATGGATAATCATTGCATAGCACTAAAACAACACTATTTATGATTATAAAACGGAGCCATTATGTTAGAAAATAAAGAGCAACAAAAAGTCCCTAATGTTACCTTCACATTAAGAGCAAATGACGAATGGACAACACGCAGTAGTGATGAAATTTTTAACAACAAAACTGTCGTGGTTTTTTCACTACCGGGTGCGTTTACCCCAACATGCTCATCTTCACATTTACCACGCTACAACGAATTAGCACCAACACTATTTAAAAATGGCGTTGATGAAATTATCTGTATGTCGGTTAACGATACTTTTGTAATGAATGCATGGGCACAAGCTCAAGATGCGGATAATATTAGCTTTATTCCTGATGGCAACGGTGAATTTACCGACGCTATGGGTATGTTAGTTGATAAAGCGGACATTGGTTTTGGTAAGCGCAGCTGGCGTTATGCCATGTTAGTGAAAAATGGCATCATTGAAAAAATGTTTATTGAACCTGATGTAGCAGGCGACCCATTTGAAGTATCAGATGCTGATACTATGTTAAATCATATTAATCCTTCCGCTTGTCAAACTTCAGCTATCATGGTTTTTAGCAAGCCAACTTGCCCATACTGTAAAAAAGCGAAAGCGTTATTAACCGAAAAAGGTCTAACATTTGAAGAGTTAGAAGTGGGCAAAGACGTTAACTTGACGATGTTTAAAGCCTTAACTAATGCCGATACCGTGCCACAAGTATTTATCGATGGAAAACTTATCGGTGGTAGTGAAGCATTAGCTGAGCACTTTAGTTAATTTTCCCTCAGGCATAATTTACCTTCCAATTAATGATAAGAAGCGACACTCATCTGTCGCTTTTTTGTTAATTATCTTATCAACTCCATGATAGAATCAGACTTAAAACCGCTTAGGCCAAAAATATGGATCATCAACCCTACAACCCATTACACGGATTAACCTTAAAAATTATCGTCACTCAATTAGTTCAGCACTTTGGCTTTCCATATCTTGGTAAAGAAATAAAAATCCGCTGTTTTACTGATGATCCGAGTATCAATTCAAGCTTAAAATTTTTGAGAAAAACCCCATGGGCAAGAGAAAAAGTTGAAGCGCTCTATATTAAGCACAAAACTCAGTTAGCCGATGAAGCTTAACTGCTTTGAAAGGCATTAGCATATAACGCAAAAGTATTGAACAATAGGGCAATAAAATGCCATGCTGATGAAATATAATCACAACTATTACTAGCAGATGAAAAATATTAATCACTACATCCTTACTTGGCAGTGTCCTGATACCTCAGGCGTGCTAGCAAAAGTGTCACAAAGTTTATTTCAACAGGGTGCTTTTATTACCGAAACCAGCCAATACAGTGACCCCTATACTGAAACCTTTTTTTCTCGTGTTGCTTTTGACGATCGAGAGCTTAAAGTTGGCTTTGAAGAGCTAAGCCAGGCTATTGATTTACTAGCTAAACCGTTAAATATGCACTATAAAATCAGGGCGAAAGAAAGCTATCCCAACGTGGTTATTGCGGTTTCAAAAGATGATCATTGCTTAGTCTCATTACTGACAAAATTCAAAGCGGGTGCCCTACCTGTCAATATTGTTGCAATTACCTCCAACCACCAAGACTGCGAAGCTTTAGCGCAATGGCATAATATTCCATTTCATTATTTACCGGTTAATAAAGACAATAAAGCCCAACAAGAGCAAGCATTACTAGCTATTTATCAGCAATATCAAGGGGATTTATTGGTGCTTGCCCGATATATGCAGATATTGTCAGACCAGCTGTGTCATAGTTTACGTGGCCAAGCGATCAATATTCATCATTCCTTTTTGCCCAGTTTTAAAGGCGCAAAGCCTTATCATCAAGCGCACAAACGCGGGGTGAAAATTATTGGAGCCACCGCACATTATGTTACTGCTGACCTTGATGAAGGGCCAATTATTGTGCAAGAAGTCAAACCCATCAACCATACATTTACTATTGAAAAAATGGTTCATCTTGGTCATGATTTAGAAGCAACCGCCTTATGTCATGCGGTAAAAATGCATGCAGAACAGCGTATTTGCTTAAATAAAGATAAAACCGTTATTTTAAGTTAAGCACTCACAAGGCGTTATTTTACAGCTGTTTTATCACATCAACTCTGCTACATTGGAAGACAAATCTTTTGCCAATATTTGTCTTCCAACATGATCCAATATCAAATTTCCCCCAGCAATCCAAATAGCCATTTATTTGAGGTTTTACTGTCATTTAAAAGTACGCCTGGCCAAAGCTATACTTTGTCTTTACCGGCTTGGTTACCTGGCAGTTATATGATCCGTGACTTTGCCAAAAATATAACTCAAATCCACGCATTAGGTAGCCAAGAACAAGCCATAGCATTAACTAAAACAGATAAGCAAACTTGGTCATTACAAGCCTGTGATGAACAAGTACAAGTACGTTATCAAATTTTTGCTTTCGACTTATCCGTTCGCACTGCCTATCTTGATAGCCAACGTGGATTTTTCAATGGGAGTTCAACATTTTTACAAGTCACAGAGCTGAGCGAATTAAGCTGCGAACTCATCATTCAACCTTCAGCAAACACAGCGCACAGCCAGTGGCGAGTTGCAACGGGTTTAACACGAGCAAAGGAAACAGAAAAGTTTCAATTTGGTCGATATATCGCAGATAATTATCAACATTTAATCGATTGTCCCGTGGCAATTGGCGTCTTTGATTGCACCGAATTTACCGTCGAAGGAGTGGTGCATCATTTAGTGTTTACCAGTAAACATTATGGTGATGCCCAACGCTTGGCAGCAGATGTCAGCAAATTATGCCAGCACCATATTAATTTATTTGGTGAAGCACCTTTTAAAGAATATTGGTTTATCACCCATTTACAGGCGCAGGGCTTCGGGGGCTTAGAGCATAAAAACTCGACTATTTTACAGGCTAGTCGCTTTGATCTTCCTAACCCTCAGCAAACTCATGCTGATTTGAGCGATAATTATAAAACCTTTTTAAGTTTATGTTCACATGAGTATTTGTACTCCTTTAATATATCACCACAAAATAATTTAAAGATTGCAGCTTAATGAAAATAACAGGAAAGTTAACTGGAGTAGCACTTTCGTATAGTCGATATTCTTCAGCAGAACAAGGCAGTGGAACTAGTGTCGCAAGGCAAAGAAATAGATTTAATCAATTTATTAATTCTCATAATTTAGAGACCCTTGAACCTATAATTGATGAAAACAAAAGTGCATTCCATGACAAACAATTTACAAACGGTAAATTAGGAGCATTAATTGACGATATTGAAAGCGGCAAAATAGACGTAAAGTCAAAAAAGTTTTATTTGGTAATTGAAGATTTAGATCGATTTTCTAGAGAAAAACCAAAAACATCATTAATGCGTTTATTTAGCCTATTAGAGCTTGGTGTAAATATTATAACGTTATCAGATTATGAGCTTTATGATGAAAATGCTGACGAAAACTCAATTTTTAAAGCCTTAAATAGTTTGATAAGAGCGCATAATGAGTCATCTCGAAAGTCTGACATTCTTAAAGAAACTTATAAAGAAAAATGGAAAGCAATTAAAGAAGGTACAAATACTAAAAAGCTAAACTCTTGCCCTAAATGGATTGAACAAGTACAAGAAACAATAATAAAAGATGGTAAAAAAATTAAAGTATGGAAAATGAAACTTATTCCAGAAAAAGCCGCTGTTATTAAAAAAATATTTGAATGGGCTGAATTTCACGGTAAGCCCACAATAAAAAAAATGTTGATGGAAGAAGAAATACCAACATTTACAGGAAGAAAAGTTTGGTCTCTGTCATCTGTAAATAACTTTTTTAAAGACAGAAGAGTTATAGGTGAAAGAGATCTTCACGAAATGAAATACTGTGAAGAAAAGAAAAAACAAATACCTGTAAAAACAGGAGTGACGATTGCTGAATTCTATCCCTCTGCAATTTCTATTGATTTGTATAATAAAGCTCAAGAACATACAGAAAAACGAACTTTAAAGTATTTTAAAGATAAAGATTACGGAAAAAACAACAATAAAAAAGCAACCCAAGGTATCGGCGGTAGAACAGGAAATAAAGGAAATTTATTTACAGGTTTATTGATATGTATGGAGTGCGGGGGTAATTATTCACATTACACCAACGTTTATAAAACTCAAAAATATCACTATATAAAATGTAAAAATTACGTTCAAAAATTAGGCTGCAAAAACAAACCTGTACGTTATGATTACTTAGAGAAATTATTTTTTACCTATATTAAAGAAATTGATTTTTCTCTCTTATTAAGTGATCGCTCAAGTAATTTCAAGCTTCATAAGCTTGAAGCAGATAAAGCCGAAATAATGCAACGTATCAATACATTAGATGTTGAACAAGGAAATTTAGTCAGATTATTAAAAACAACTCAAAGCTACAGTGATGGTGATATAGATGTTTTAGGTAAAGAGCTTGGTGCCAATCAAAATGAGAAGTCTAAATTATTAGCGCAACTGAAAGAAATTAATTTAGAATCAGACGAAATAAAGGTAGCTTTAAATAAGCCTAAAGAGCAATTTTTCGATTTATTAAAACAATACAAAAGCATTATTACTTCAAATTCGTCGCAACAAAAACATGATCTTCATTTAATTATTAGAAACACTATTAGTGGTGTGATTATAGATGGTGAAAATAAACTAGCGACTGTCTTATTAAACATTAATAAGCTAAATGATGCTTTATATTCCATCATAAACATTAAACCTAAACATGTTGAGTTATCTGTTAATGTCGCTGATTTATTAGATTCTTTTGTTATACGCTTTCCTGTAGACAAAGATTTTTACGAATTATGTGATCAAATGGATAATGAAACTGTTATGGCTGCAAGAGTTAAAATGCACCCTGATATTGAATATTTGCATCGTATAGATCAAGCCATACAGTTAAATAATGACTATTATGAAAATGACAAATATGCAAAATTCAAATGCCAACGAGAAGAAATATCATCATACCTATTGTCTGTTGAAGACCACCTGTATGACCTAATCGATCAACAGGTTAATAAAATTATTCAAGGTGAGAAGGCTGATGTGGCAGTTGAAGGAAAGCTCGATTTATCTGTTTACAATATAATAGCTGATAAAAATGAATTCAATTACGATGATGTAACCATTAAAAATCGTAATCCTAACAAGCCAATATTTAAATTAGAAACAAACCCTAATTTAAAAAAAGAAGCAGATATTGGTGTAAATTCGACCTTTAAATCACTCCGCCCATACCCAATAATTCAACCAGAAAGTAAAAATGAACAATCTAAAAAAAATCCATACTATGATGACCCATTTCCTCATGATATAACTGTAGAGCTTGAAAAATAGGGATTGAATTGTATTAGTTCATACTTAAATCAAGACTATAGATTTTTATAAAGCCTAACAGTCGCAAAAGCCACCTAAGCGGTCATTCGTTTAATATAACTATAATGAACTTGTCTGTACTTTGTTCGTTCACCAATTTAATTAGCTAAGATCAGTAGCTTCAATGCTCGATTGGATTCATTATAGTCTCAAGATGTTGATATTTATCTGTTTTTGTTTTTAATTGTTAGCTGTGGGTATTTTAACCCATTGGAAGTAAAACTTTTATGTTCGGGTTACGATACTTAGAAAGGTAAACACCAATTTCTTCTTCATCATGTTTTGGAGTGTGGGTATAAATGGTAACAACGCTCAAAAAGTGAGTTTTATCAATTTTATCATATTGTTTTTCAAGTAATAGAACGGCTTCAGGCGAGATTCTCACATAAAGTTTCACTCTATCTTTTTCTTTTTTATTTCCTTTATAAAATTTACCGCTACTTTTACTTAGTTTTTCCCAAAGCATTTCACAAACATTTCTTCGCTTTTGAGCTAACCATTTTCCATGTCTTAGCTCAATATGATTTTTACCGAAGTTTTGATCTCCAACTCTTAACCTAACAGGAAGATCTTGCTTTTGCTTGGGGATCGTATTCGCTGGAATCATTGCCCAATCAATATGACCATCAATGGTGATATAATCGTTCTTATTTGTTCCTTGTTCTTGATATTCAGGCATGATTTTATTGAGTGGACTATTTTTATTATTCGATAAATGTAAGTGGGGGAGTATAATACGTTCAAGGTGTAGTTGGTAGTGTCGTAAAAAGTTGCGTTACATGAAACTATTTCATATAATTAGTTTTAGAAGATGATGTGGGTTTCGATATGTTAGTCAATTTCCCCCACGCATGCTCAAGCATTACTAACACAGTTAACTGTTTGCTTGGTCGGAGAGGTGGATTAATATCCAATAGCTAATGTCTATCATACGGCTCTGACAAAACTTATAAAGCAAAATATTAAGTCTAACTTTAGACAGATATTTTGCTTTTTGTTTTTATAAGGCGTGAAATTATAAATGAGGGGCAGTTTCTTAAGAGCCAATCTTGTTTTTATTCATTGAAGACCAAGAAACGGTAGCAACCTTTCCTTCACCTTTAGACATATCTTTGCGATCTAACATTCTAGCCTCAAATTCGAAATCTTCATTAATTTTAACAACCAACAACTTATTAAAATTACCCTGTCTTTTAACTGATACTTTTTCATTTGTTTTTTCTGGTGTAATTGTTTTAATTTCAATAAAGTCATTACCTAAGCGACCATCAGAACCTTGAGTTCTTGGTTTATGTCGTTTTATACCAAAAGTAATTTCAGCAAATAGTTCACCTAATTCACCAAAAATGGGTAAATATCTGCCAGTAATTTGTTTATAGTTGAAAGCGTCATCAACAAGAGTTTCAAATATATGAATTAGGTCAATATCAACTTCAGGATAACGCTCTTTTAGTTCCTGTTCATGCAATTGACCATTTATCCATTCCCAAGAAATCCATTCTCCATCATCCCATATAGCATCAGCAGAGCCTTCTATCACTTTGCCTGTCATTGAACATCTGTTAACCATAATTTCATCCTTGTACTCTGATTAGCCGAAAATACTGCGGTTCTTGGCTGTAGTTTTATTTTGTATTTCGTTTTTACCACAACAGTTTTTATATTTTTTGCCTAATCCGCATGGGCATGGGACATTCCTACCTATTTTGTCAACTTTTATAGGTTTAGGCTTTGCATCTTCAACCTCACTTTGGATCTTTTCAACTTCCTTATCAAAGCGAGAAATAAAGTCTTGCATGCCTTTCTGCATTTGACCTACTAAATCATTAAACTCAACAAGATGATATCGTTTTGCTACATAACTACCCTTACTTATACCATCTAGTAATAGCTCTTCGGCTTTATCAATATCTTTATCTACAATAAAGCCTTTATGGTATAAAGCACCAAGTTCACCAATAGAGTCTGAGCAACCTAATTCAATTGCTTTTTCTAGATGTTCCATTGCTAATTTGGGGGCAAACTCTACTTCTGAATAAATATAAAACAAATAGCGATTCGCCAATGCGGAATCAACTTTAGTTGCTTCATATAAATATTTTTTTGATTCATCATATCGTTTTTCATCGAATAGATAAGCACCATAAAAGGCTACAGCTTCGTTGTAACCTCTATCAGCAGCAATTTTAATGTATTGAAAAGCTTCTTGCTCAGTAACTCCGTTTACTAAACCACTCGCTGCTATTTTTGCACTACGAAATAACGATTCTACATCACAATATTTGTATAAATTTTTAGCATTTGAATGATAGTTGGATTCTTTAAAACTTAGCTTATAAGCTGACTCATAATGATTAGCGGCTAACTTCAATAAACCATCATGGTGTAACTTAAAGGTATTGTCTACAACTAACGGCATGCCTATGGTTGCTTGTTTAGCAATCGTTTCATATGCAATACCAGCTTTAAGCTTGGATAGATATGAAGGACTTATTGCAGCATCAAAGATTATTTTCTTGAAGCCATAATCACTACAATCAACGTAACTAATTTTTGAAATACTTTTTCCAAGCTTAAGTATCAGATAGGTATCTTCAAATAATTCAATGATGTATTTTCTAGCCGTATTTGCTTTTTCTAAACATTTATTCTTAGTCTCTTGAATAAAAGTAGCATCATTGTCTAGTTCAGTTTTTTTATTATTATGTACACCATCATTACAAAGAATTCTAAGGTCATGAAATAAGTTTTTTGTATTTCGGTTTATTATTTGTGAATCATCCAGAGTATTAATTCTGTCATTCAATTTATTAGATGAAAACTCTAATACCATTTTCTCTGCAATTAGAACGCACAACTCTTCTGTTATTTTTCTAAATTTTAATAATGAATAGTCGGGGTTGTCAGTTAAAAATTCTAGTGCAGTTTGATAATCATCAAAGATACTACTAGAAAACTGATCCGCTAAATCTAAGTCCGTTTTGATTTCATTCATCTAATACTACTTCCTTTATAATTCTATGGCTGTGATGGCGAACCATCTTTACCTAATCCCTTCATCAACACATCAAACATTAACTCAGCAAAGCCTTTCGCTACTGCTTCGTTTGATAATACCTTCATCGCCATATTTTCGTGTACGCCCATACTTTGTATTACAGCATCATTAATTGACTCAGGAAATGCGCCTAGCATGGCTTGTTCTTTGGTGTTGTTACGAAGTTGATCCATTACCGTATCGTTTTCTGAAACCTTACCAGCAATAGTATTGGCGTAATTGAGCATATCGCCTTCAGATAAACCATCTTCAACAAATAAGTCATTCATACGGCTGATTATTTCATTTAACAATTCAGTTTGAGCATCTTTAGGAGTTGCGCCACTGCCTTCTTTAGTTGGTGCTAAATATGGTTTAGGTTCTTCACCCACTTTATAACCTAGTTGTAAGTCCGCTTCGCGTTGTTCATGTAAACGGTAATGCGTCATTGCAACATCAGACAAGTCAATATCGTCCTGTAGAACATCAAGGCGAAGTAACGGGTGCAAATGCTTGGCAAAAATACTGAGCTTTTCTAAATCGTAGTCTTCAAAATCTACAATTTGTGAACTGAACTCGTAGTAACGGCAAAATGAAATTAAATCTTTTTTAAATACTTCAATAATATCTCGTGCTTCTTTTGCATTTTTAACGCTGTTTTCAGCAAATTTAATTTTTTTATCGTTGTTTTCTGCTTTAGCCTTTTCTAATTCTGCTCTAGCAATATCGAGTACATGCGTTGCCTCTTTATAACGAACCGAAAAACGCTCAACAGCAGGCTTACAAATATTGGCTAATTTATCTTGTTTGGTGCGTTTGTTGTTATAGGCTTCAACAAAGTTTTCAACTTCACCCCACTGATAGATACCAACGGCATTAAGCTTTTCCATAATATCGTAAACAATATTAGGATCTGATACGCCTGATAGTTCTGCCGTTTGAAAGTAAACTTTAAACTCTTCTAGTATTTCGTCTGGTTCGTTTACAAAATCCAGTACAAAGGTTTTATCTTTACCTTTGTAGGTGCGGTTTAATCGTGAAAGGGTTTGAATGCATTCAACACCTTTTAATGGCTTATCAACATACATAGCTACAAGTTTGGGTTGATCAAAACCAGTTTGGAACTTATTGGCAACTAACATTACTTGATAGTCAGAGGTATCAAAGGCTTTACGCATATCTCGACCACGTAAATTAGGGTTCATACTTTTTTCAGTAAATGCCATATCAGGAAAGTCAGGATCATTCACTTCACCTGAAAATGCCACCATTGCATTCACATTTTCATAGCCTTTGTTGGCAACATATTTTTCAAAAGCGAGTTTGTACCGAACAGCTTCTAATCGGCTTGATGTCACCACCATCGCTTTCGCTTCACCACCTAATAAGTGCTTAACCTTGCTATTAAAGTGCTCAATAATGGTTTCAACTTTTTGAGCAATATTATGCGGATGTAATCGTACCCATTTAGCCATTTTAGAAGCAGCTTTTTTACTATCAACTTCGTGATCACTATCAGGGTTTTGATGCGCTAATTGATACGCTACGCGATAACTAGTGTAGTTTTGTAATACATCTAATATAAAACCTTCTTCAATAGCTTGGCGCATTGAATACACATGAAAAGCTTCAGGTTTATTGTCATCACTTGCTGGTGATTCAGGATCAGGACAACGACCAAATAACTCAAGCGTTTTACCTTTTGGTGTTGCTGTAAAAGCAAAGTAACTAATATTTTTTGAGCCTTTTCTGGCTTCTAAACTTAAACGTAAAATATCTTCAGAATCTAACTCTTCTTCATCGCCTAACTGCTCCGCCATGAGGACTTCGCGGAGTTTACGCGCAGTTGTTCCTGTTTGGCTTGAATGGGCTTCATCAGCAATAACCGCAAAACTTCTACCTGCTAAGGTTGAATCTTTGCGAATAGCTTCCAGTACATGTGGAAAGGTTTGAATTGTTACGATAATAATTGACGTACTAGCTTTTAACTCACCAGCTAATTGGCTAGATTTACTGCCTTGAGCTTCTTCACGGTTAACACGAGCGATCATGCCTTCGTTATGGTCAAACTGATAAATCGTATCTTGTAATTGGCTATCAAGTACCGTTCTGTCAGTAATCACGATCACCGAATCAAATACTTTATCACCAATCTGTTTTTTTAGATCGTCATGATTTGAGTAGTAATGTAATGATGCTAATTGATGCGATAACCAAGCAATTGAGTTTGATTTACCAGAGCCAGCACTATGTTGAATTAAATACTTTTCTCCTGTACCTTCTTGCTCTACGGTATTTAATAAAGTCGATACCGCAGACCACTGGTGATAACGAGGAAATATCAGCGTTTCTTTTTTAACAATTGAACCATCAAGTTTTTCTTTTTCTTCAACTTGCAGGTGGATATAACGACCTAAAATGGTTAATAAATTATCTTTCTGGAATATTTCATTCCATAGATAAGCCGTAGGATAACCAGAGCCATCAGCGGATGAAGAGTCAGACGAATCATTACCAGCAGCCCCTTCACTTGTACCTTGGTCAAACGGTAAAAAGAAGGTACTTTTACCTGCTAAACGCGTTGTCATAGCCACATTAAACTGACTAACAGCAAAATGGACTAATGCACCACGTTTAAAAGTTAATAATGGTTCTGGCTTTTTGGTTTTAGGATCTTTAGGTTGGCGATCCTTCATGTACTGAATTTTAGCGTTATCTAATGCCTGTTTAAATTCAGACTTAAGCTCTAAAGTTGCAACAGGAATGCCATTCACAAACAGAGTTAAATCAATACGCCCTTCATAATTATTAGGTGAATAAACCAGTTCAGGGACAACTCGCAATATATTTTGATTGTAACGCTTAATCGCATCAGGATTTAAACCATGATCTGGCTTAAATGAACATAAACTAAATTTAGCACCGCGATCTTTTATTAAATTACGTAATACCCAAAGTGTACCTTTGTTACTGGCAGATAAATCACGAACAACCGTTTTTAACAATGCTTCTTCTGGATTTTTTGGGTGAATGCCTAACTGCTTTTTCCATTGCTCTGGTTGAGTCGTTTGAACAAAGTTAATTAAATCTTCAGGATATAAGGCCAATTCTTTATTATATTTATTAGACTCACCTAGCAACCAGCCATGTGATTGCATTTGGTCTAAAATATCGTTTTGAAAAACTACTTCTTGGGCTTTACTCGACATGCGAATCTCCAGAACTTTTAATATCAAACGCCCAAATTGATTCACAAATACTTCGGTATAAAGCCTGACGTTTTATAATATCAGCTTTATTAAATTCATTGTGCGCTTCAAAAGGTAAATCATACTTATAAATTAATGAATTAAAATTTGGATTGTTTTTGTAAGTTAACTCGCAAAGTGACTGTACTAATAAGTTTTCTTTTACATAGTGGGGTAATTTTTCACTATAAGATTTGCTGCCGTAAGACTGATTTGTACCTCTCGGTAATAGCACTAAAGCACCTAAACGGTTTCGGTATTCATCAAAATCTACTTGCTGCTCAAATTCATCTTTATGCTCATTAAACTTATTTGCCCAAACATGTTCTACTTCGAAAGGTTTACCGTTAGGGCTGGTAAAATAAGTATCAAAGGTGTTATTACTACCTGCTAACTTGTCTATGTAACCTGAAATTCTAGAAAGTAAAAACTTAACAAACCTTTTATTTTGTCCATGCAATCTAAAGCTATTTAAACCAGTCCATGTTTTATCCATTTCATTTAATTTTTTGGATAAAATCTCCTGCAATTCACCTAACGACTTATTTCTAATTTCTTTAACCAAACTATACATGGTGTAACGAATAGAACTACTCGCAAACTTTTTGAAATTAACAGAACGTTTTACTACAAATGTTTCAATGTACTTAGCAACCAAGTTTAGCTTTGCATTAACAGTATCGTTATCATCATTTACGCTCAAAGAAGCAAGTAGCAATGGATAACTTAACGATGTAGCTATACCCCAACGATTAATATAATAAATATGCTCTAACGGCTGCTCAAAGGTTTGCTCTGCTGTTCTAATTTTTAAATAAGCATTGAGGAAAAACTTAAAATCACGATTAATAAATTGATCAAAGTCCTTTTGTGAGTCAGGTTTTAGCGTCATTAACGTTAAATTATCCCTAACCCAATTATGAAAACGTGTGCCTACTTTTTCAAAATCTTCATTTTTTGAACCTACGCTACCTTGACGGATAGATTCAGCATATTTTGCTCTCAGCCATGCTTGAATAAAGCGTTGATCTTCGTCTTTATCAAATTCATGTAATCGCAAAATGGAACTTTTCCAAAAACTATTAGCTTGTTCTCTTAGTTCATCATCTTTAAAGCGTGATAATAAAAAGCCTTTTAGCATTTCAGTAGGTGTTAAATTTAAACCTCGGTCATTCATGGTTTCAAAAATGGTATATGCGTTATCATCTGAATAAGCAATAATTTCGACTAGTACAACATTCTCTTTAAACCAATCAATAAAGTACGGTAATACAGCAGCATCAATCTCTTTAGGGAATGCTTGTTCAATATCTTCGTACCGAGCCAGCATATTTACAGTAGATGCATCTTCATCACCGTCTAATTGAAAAGTGCCACTTTCAAATAATGCTTGTAAGCACTTAACCCGTTCAGGAACATCAATATTAAAAGATAAAGCACCAAATTTTTTCGAAAATATTAGAGATTCAATAGGTTCATCAACACCATACTCTTTTTGTAAGTTGTTTAGATAAACCAGAAATAAAGTTAATGAAGTAAGGCGTTGTTGACCATCTATAATGCTGCGTTTGCTACCTTTATCACTTAAAACAAATGGCCCTAAGTAATAACTATTATAATTTTCAACTTCTGCACGATCATGTTCATTATCGTATTCGTTTAAAAAAGCAGAAGTTAAGTCTGTTACTAACTGTTCAATATGACCTTGTTGCCAGCTATATTCACGTTGATAAAAATCAACGGTGTATTTCTTTTTATCCAATACTTCGAATACTGAGCGATTCTTAGCTTCAATTTTGTTTTCTAATCTGCTCATTTTTTACATCCTTTTATTTCAACTACTTCAAACCACAGCCTTATTTTTTGCAAACTGTTTATATATTTAAATTCAATCGCTCACACAGATAATATAAGCCAAACATCAATAGCACTAATAACTGCCAAAAAAACAAAAAATACCCTGCAATAAAACACCATTCAACAATTTGAAAATTAGTTTGCAGTACTTCAGGTACTGGCATTACAAAGCCAATTTTTTGGTAAATTATAAGGAAAATACTTAACACAGTTAGATAAGAGAATAATCTTAATAAAAAGTCTCTTCTGGTTAATTTCATATCATCAATGCCAGACTCACCAACTTTAACGTCTATTGTGGGCGCATTAATCATTTCTTGATCAATGATGGGTCTGTTGAAAGTGGCTATGGCAGCTAATGCAGCAATTAAGAAACCAGGTAAGTTACTTATAAAACTAGAAAGCTCTACGATTAATCCAGATTTGCTGAGTACGTTATTAATTCCAACAAAGAAAAATAATAAAGCTACTGTTGCCAAGGTAAGAAATGATGGTATTTTCCAGTTATAAACCTTTCCTGCTGAATGATTAAGGAATAAGTATGAAATAGGCCTACTGAGTTGATAGAAAATTTCACCATACGTTTTCATGTTATAAATGCTCCAACATTTTTGACACGATAGGCGCATGTAATAGATCAACTGATGTTGTTAATGGCTCATTAAAACCAATAATTTTTACTTTTTTAACATATTTATCTAAATTAACTAATTTACCAGTATTCACATCAATTTCAGCGGTATGAGAAACATTTCCATCATCTTTAAATGAAACTTTAATTTCCTGCATATTGAGATCTTTAGCAGTATTTTTTCGCACATAATCTATCCATTTATGATTACCACCAGCCTTTAAAATAGCTCCTTTATCAACGGTTAAAGGTATTTGAATTTCTTTCAATTCAGAATGTTTTTGAACATCATAACCATCAACCTGTTTGAGATTTCCAGTCATTAACGTAACACCTTTAAAAGCTCCTCCATTCAAGTCATCTTCAAATTCTGATGATAAATGACCATTAAAAAAACCATGATGATAAGTATTTATTGTTTTAACTTTCCCTTTAGCATCAGTTTTGTGTTGAGGGTGAGGTATTTCAAAATCAGTTTTAAACTCTTTTGCTATGCGCTTAAACAATTCATTTAAATAACGAGTAATTAATTTTACAGGTAGATTAATATTCTGCTCATATAAGGCTAGGTACGATCTTCCCGATAAAGTATCTTGAATCACCATATGGCAAGAAAACTCAGTACCAACATCTTCTGTTTTAGAGTGAACTTTACGTGTAGATGCAGCACCGCCAATTTTTCGATGCACTTCATCAGCAAGGCTTGTATCAACAATATTGATTAATAATTGCCAAGTACCTGATTGAGTGTCGTGCTCAATATCAGCAAGATATAACTCTTTCTTTTCTTTAGTGCCAATAACAATATTGACTGATTTTTTTTCACGGTATGCAACTAACTTTTCAAATAGCTCAGTTAATTCAAAATGATTAGGTAAACCGTTTAATTTAGGCGTAGTCGTTTTTGTATTTAAATGAAAATCTAAAAACAAAATATTGCGTTCATTCTTTTTAGCCATGCTTAAATCCCTGCCTTTTCTGTGTTGTAGTTCCTTACATCTATTTTGCCAGTGACAGCAGCAGAGATAAGAGCGGTTTTGCGTTCTTTTATAAGTTCAATCGCAGTAGTAGCTTTGTTGATTAATGTGTCTAGCTTTAAGGTTTTTCTTTCCAGTTCAAGAATTATCTGATTTTGTTCGTCTATTGGGGGAATCGAAAAATAAAAATTTTCAATTTTGTCTAAATGAAGATTGATAACAGTACTTTGTTTTATGCCACTATTGATTTGTTCGGCAATTTGGTAGCTTTTAAATACATAAAAAGCATATTTGCTCGATAGTTCAGGTTTAAATTTTATTAAACATAAACTAACAAAAATACTAAATTCATAATCCCAATTTATTACTTTAGGTACTCCAATTGTGCCATTTTTTGAAAGTAATAAATCACCTTTTTGGGGATTACACCTTTTAATTAAATCTTTGTGTTCGCTTTCAGGGATATATTTAATTTTATTAAAATCAATTGTTTTAGAAGTTACATCCGTAACTCTTAAAAAAGGTACACCTGTTTCTGTATACGTTGGCGTAAAGTGAGCACCATCTACTATTTGGGTTGTATAGTTTTTAAGTTTAGAAGCCTTCCAATGTCTTGGTACTTTACCTAACCATTCAACACCTGAGTCTTTCATTGGCGCATCGGGGTTGAGTCCGTGGGTGACTGCATGAGAAATGATGGCTTGGCGTTTTTCTTTTAATAGCTCAATTAACTTTTCCTGCTTGGCAATTAAGGTGTCAATTTTTGCCGTTTCATGGTCTAGGAAATTGGCTATTTTTTGTTGTTCAGCCAGAGGCGGAAGGGAATATTTAAAATTTACAAAAGTATCTTGATATAAGTGGACTATCGTACTTCCCGTTTTGTAAAAGTCGACAAAATCCGTAAAAGAGCGTGATAATAATAACCAATAATAATATTTAGTAGTAAAGTCCCCATCTTTTAGCGGTCTTACCACGAAAACACCACTGTTAAGTGTTGCTTTATCGTCCAAACCTGAAACTAAAGCTACTTTGCCTATTGTCCCATCCTTAGTTAAAAGTAAGTCACCATTCTGCAATTGAATATATGAATCTTGTTGATAACGTTCTTCATCACAGTGGTAACAATTATCCCACTGAATAAATTTACCTTTGAAATCTGAACCTGTTACAAGATAGGGGCCTTCTTCTGTGAAATCATCAGATTTTAAGCCATGCCAACCTACTCTAGCTTTTACTAAAGAATTGAATTTTATTCTTGTCAGATCCCAATGTTTCGGAAAATCTTCAATTATTACCTCTTCTGTAGAAGTAAACTCTTCATAGATCTGATAACGTCCTGTCATTATGAATGTACCTCTTGCAGTAACTTCATAATATCGGCAGATACTGCATCCAAATCAGCATCAATAGTTTCTAATGCTCTTGGTGGTTGGTATACATAAAAGTGACGATTAAAGGGGATTTCATACCCGACAATACCGACTTCACCATCGATTGCATCTACTTTATTTTCATCAATCCAAGCATCAGGTACATGCGGTAATACTTCACGCTTAAAGTAATCTTGAACTGATTGTTTTAACGGTACGTTTTCATTATCCCGTAAATCAGGGTTCGGCTCTGGTTGACCTTTTTGTTTACCTGATTCGAAAAGACAGGTTTCAGCATTTTCATCCTGCTCGGCAAAGAACTTACAAATGCTTTTCTTCTCTGTTGCAGATAACTTTTCAGTGAAATGATTGAAAAACTCACTGCGACTGTAAATTTTTTCTTTACCGATAAGTGATTGTATTACGGTGTAACCAGCAGGAGCTTTTAGCTCAACTACTATTTCAGGCTCACCTTTTTTAGCTTTAGGTGTGTTTTTCTTAATATATTCTTGGTTATAACTTTCAAAATTGTCTTCGGTTACTTCAAACGCTAATTTTAAAGGGCGATCTACGGTAATACGTCTGTAACCAAAATCTTGATAATCAAATATTTTACTAAATTCTGTTTCTGCAAATTGCCCGTATGTTTTAACGATAGTTTCAATGCTTTCTTCGGTAAGCTCTTTGCGTTTACTACCTAAAGACTTACGCATAGCTTGGTAAAATACGTTCTCTACTGGCGCATCTGATTCACCACCACCACTGCGACCTCTACCACCTGTTTTAGCTCGTTCTTTAGAGGCGTTAATTAATTGCACTTTGCCTTTACGTTGTGCAGTTTTATGATTTGAAAGTACCCAAACATAAGTGGCAATGCCTGTGTTGTAAAACATATCGGTAGGTAAGGCGATAATGGCTTCAAGTAAATCATTTTCTAAAATGTAACGTCTGATCTCACTTTCACCAGAACCAGCACTACCCGTAAATAACGGTGAGCCATTTAATATAATACCAATGCGTGAACCACTGTCAGTATCATTACTACCATTAGTTGGTCGCATTTTGCTAATAAGGTGCATTAAGAATAATAACGAACCGTCAGATACTCTTGGTAAACCTGCGCCAAAACGACCTTCAAAACCTTTGTCTTTGTGTTCGTCATTAATTTTCTTTTGTACTTTTTTCCAATCAACACCAAATGGTGGATTAGATAACATGTAATCAAATTTATCGGCATGTAATTGATCGTCAGATAAGGTATTACCAAGTTTAATGTTATCGACCTTTTGCCCTTTAATGAGCATGTCGGCTTTACAGATAGCGTATGACTCAGGGTTTAATTCTTGTCCAAATGCCGACAATGCTGCTTTATCGTTAAGCTCATGTACGTACTCCATACCTGATGATAAAAAGCCACCTGTACCAGCAGTAGGGTCGTAAATACTTCGCACTAAACCTGATTGGGTAAGTAGGTCATCATCATTACAAAAGACTAATGAGGTAGTTAAACGGACAATATCACGAGGAGTAAAGTGTTCCCCTGCGGTCTCGTTAGAGCTTTCAGCAAAGCGTCTGATTAATTCTTCAAACACTAAACCCATATTGTAGTTATCAACCACTTCAGGGTGAAGGTCAGTTGTGGCAAAGCGTTTAGCGACTTTATACAGTAAATCGGCTTCTTCTAGTTTGTCGATGGTATTGAAGAAATCAAAATGCTCGAATATTTCACGGGCATTAGGACTAAATGACTGCACATAGCTTTCAAGGTTTTGTGCTACACCTGTTTCACCAAGCTTGTTTAAATCCATTTTACTAGTGTTGTGAAAACTTAATTTGGCAGCATGAGTTAATATTTGATCTTGCGCTTCAATTGGTTTGTCTTTTACTGACTCGTACATAGTTAGTACGCTTGGCTTAGTTTTTTCAAGCACACACTCTAAGCGTCTTAATAGGGTAAAAGGTAAGATAATGCGCCCGTATTGGCTTTGTTTAAAATCACCACGAAGAAGATCAGCAACTGACCATAAAAATGCTGCTGTAGAAGAGAAATTGTCTGACATAGGTGTTTGCCCTGAAAATAGTTAAGTTTTCCGTAACTTTTGGCTTGAGGCTAATAGTTTTTGTGGCAGTAAACTTAAGAAAATTATTTTTATTAAGGGTAATTTATCACACTACGGGAAGTTATAAAGTAACTGTTTGTTGGTACAGTAATTTAAATCAAGTAATTATATAAAAAGGCTATTTTTATGAGTGTTCTTTAAAAAAGTAACTAACCTCAATATTACATTCTTGTGCAATCATATATAAATGAGTCGCATGTATACGTACTTTTCCAGATTCGTATTTACTATATTGTTGATTTGATATTTCAGCATAATTTCCAAAAGTTATCTGAGAAGCTTCCATATCCGTACGTAATTTTTTTAAATTTTTACAAATCAACTTATGAACGTCTTCACGACTTAATTTCTTCATTTTCATAACCTTTAGCCATTATTGACAGCTAGGCTAAGATTATTTAATATGTAAAGCTCCATCGATTCGATGGAGTCTGTGTTTTTTTATTTATAGGGAATGAGATGAAAAGTTTTAAAATATTAGGTATTTCAGCACTTAGCCTTTCGATGATTGCTTGTAGTGAACCGAACCTTTCAACTGAAGAAATAAAAAGTCTTTCTATTCAAGAGTTTGCCGTAACAGCTTGTCGTAGTGTGATTGATGCTAATTTTGAACAATTAGCACTGATGACAAGTGAACGTGATTTATCAAAATTAAAAAAAGCATATGACAAACATTCTGATCAGTGGGGTGAGCTGGAAGATAGCATGTCTTGCACTAACCCTTTTCAAGAATCTGTTAACAAAAATGGCAGATATTGGGAAAGATTTACCTTTGAAACAAGTAATGAAAAACGTGGGCTAGTGCTTTCTATTATGCAAAACGATTCTGGATTTTTTGTTAATCACTTCAGGCTATAGCTTTTATAAATTAAAACCAACAGGGAATGAAAAATGGGTCAAATATTTAAAAAATTGTTACTTTCATCAAGCTTACTGGCTTTATCTTTATCGGCTTCAGCAGGAATTATAATAGGCACTGATAATGATAGTTTTATTGATGATGCTACATCATTAGAGTGGATGAAATTTGGTGTTAATAGTGCAGATACGTATGATTTTGTCGCGAGTCAATTAGGTACGGGACAAGCCTATGATGGTTGGAGGTTAGCGACAAAAGATGAAGTTTATAACATGTATTCCAATACATTTCTAACGCTAAGTGCTGAATTTATAAATCCTCTCGATAGTGTTGGAAGATCTACTGTAATTGACGGTCAAAATAAGCCTGTATCAGTTTTTGATAGTATCTTTGACCTTATGGGTTATAACACTCTCAGACGACTAGGAACACCATTTGAAATTAGGTGGGCATCAGGGCTATTCGAAGGAGATGATGGGTTATCGCTTTTTAAAACATACGATTTAGTTGGTGGTTTTGAAAAAAGATTCTCTGGTGATCAAGTAAGCTTTTATGATCATGCGAATTTTGATTATCTTAGCAACAGTACAAGTGCTGAATATTCTACAATGCTTATAAAAACAACAAGTTCAGGTGATATAACTTCTGTTCCTGAGCCTTCAACTATAGCAATTTTCACATTAGCTATTTTCGGTTTAGCATCACGTAAATTCAGCAAGTAAACCTAAGCCCTTTCCAAAAAAAGCATTATTAAGGTAATGCTTTTTATTCAATTTAATAATAAATAGAATTGATTATGACTCAGCCAAAAAAAAGTGTTTATCTCGGTGAAAATCGATTAGCTTGGTATTTAGACAGCTTTACCAAATATGTATTAGCAATACTGTTCGTCATCGTGACAGGGATGGGGGATTATTTGCTTTATGCGATTGTCCATGAAATTGATAGAAGTTGGTTTTACCCTCCCATTATTTCAATAGTATATTTGATTTGGAATATCAAACGCATTGCCACTTATCAAATATACAAAGCAAACTTACCAAGTGGCTCAGTAATTAAACTGGTTGAACCCGAAGACTATACTTTGGCTTATGAAATGTTTACCAAAATAGCACCTATTAATAAGGCTTTAGAAATATATAGATGTATTGGTTTAAATAACGAGTACAAGGCAGAATTAACAAGAAAAAAAGCCATACTTTATATTGAAGAAGAAACATTTTTAAAAATATCTACGGATAATAAATTATTTCATTCAGCCTTATTATCGTACCTAGATTCATTCATAGATGACATATCGAGATTAAGTCAAGAAAAAGCATCTTGCATGTCCTTTATCGGTAATACCATCGATGGTGCTCGAAGTATTAACGCAGAACAAAATGCTAGTAGCAGAAATAATCATATAAGAAATGCTGTGATGACTTCGACAGCGGTTGGAAATAGAGGTGCAGTTGCGGTATCAGGAATTGTTGCTGGTGGTAAAGCCAATGAAAGGGCTGGAAATGCAGCGGTAATATTTTTAGCAATCGGTTATTTACTCGTAGCTCTCATGTTTGGGCTAATTATGGTGCCTTTGAGTATATATTTTAATTACAGAAATAATTGCAAAGCTAGAGATTTATTAATTTTTAAATATTTTGATAATAATAAAAATTATAAAAATTATAAAAATTATACTTGGAATTTACGTGAAATTGACTCTCCAGATTTGGAAGAGCAAACCTATTACACTGAAAAAAATGGCTGGATTAGAGACTTATTGGTTCAAGTTTAAATGTATTTTTTTGGGTATTAAATTTTTGTGTTTTTGAAAAACAAATGAAAAAGCGGAGTTGGATTACTCCGCTTGGTGAAGTCGTAATATATGATTTATTCATAATAGCTAGATGGTGTTAAATTTGTATCACACCAACTACAATATGATTCACCACCTTTGTAATTTAAATCAACACATGAATGATATTCTTCGTAATTTTGACGATTATCGCAGTGTGGACAAATATCATAAGTTACAAAACTATTGAAACTACATTTTTTTTCATAGTCCATCCCCTCATTAATCGAATTCAGTGTTTCTTCATTTAGTGTTTTAAATTCTTTTTTACATTTTTCACATTTAGTTTTATACATTTTTATTAACCTTTTTTTATTGTTGTAATTGTTTAATTATTAATTATTTACTGTGCTTCATTCGTAGCTACTAGGTATGCCATTTCTTTCATTAGTTTGATTGCAAACTGCCTATCTGATTGGCGGACAGCGTCATTAAATCGAACCAAATTAAAAGTAGAGTCGGGATGAGGATGACCCGCAGCATTAAAATATTCACAGATCTTTAATGCTCTTTCGAAACCTTCGTAGCCCCTAGCCACATGTCTTGCTTTTCTAATATGGCGGTTGTAATTTATTTCTATACAGTTGCATATTCTCATGCATCGCGATCACCTAATACCATCTAAGCCGATCACTTAATACTATCCATCGCGATCACTCAATACCATCGATGCAGATCACTTTTTGGTCAAAATGGTATTGAGTGATCGGC